>ERZ836877.633-NODE-633-length-59095-cov-10.722256_pt1 | contig 59095 bp, 57 predicted proteins | sample MGYA00519469_ERZ836877 | MGnify/ENA primary metagenome ERZ836877 (study PRJEB31850, sample SAMEA3708809) | human gut metagenome | biome: human gut; feature: human-associated habitat; material: faeces | place: China | collected 2014 ...
TAGTAATTTTCATCGAACCTTTATCACCTTCGCCCTGTTTTCTTACAGAAACTTCTGCATTTTCTGCTTCTTTTTCTCCAACAATCAGCATATAAGGGATACGTTTCATCTCGTTGTCACGAATTTTACGTCCGATTTTCTCATTTCGGTCATCAACCAAGACACGGATATTCTTTTGCTTCAATTCGCGAGCCACATTCCAAGCGTACTCATTAAAGCGCTCACTGATCGGCAAAATAACTACCTGATCCGGAGTCAGCCATAATGGGAATTTACCGGCAGTATGTTCGATCAATACGGCAACAAAGCGTTCCATTGAACCAAATGGTGCACGGTGAATCATAACCGGGCGATGTTTCTTATTATCTTCTCCCGTATATTCCAGTTCGAAACGTTCCGGCAAGTTATAATCTACCTGAATCGTACCCAACTGCCAACGACGACCAATGGCATCTTTCACCATAAAGTCCAACTTCGGACCATAGAAAGCAGCTTCACCATATTCTATTTTAGCAGGCAAACCTTTTTCTTCACAAGCTTCGATAATAGCCCGTTCTGCCTTTTCCCAGTTTTCTTCACTACCAATATATTTTTCCCGGTTCACTTTATCCCGCAATGAAATCTGAGCTTCAAAGTTCTTAAAGTCCATCGATTTAAAAACAATTGAAATGATATCCATTACACGGATAAATTCATCTTTCACCTGATCCGGACGACAGAAGATATGAGCATCATCCTGCGTAAAGCTACGTACACGAGTCAAACCGTGCAACTCACCACTTTGTTCATAACGACATACCGTACCAAATTCAGCCAAACGCAAAGGCAGATCCTTATAAGAACGCGGAGAATTTTTGTAGATCATACAGTGATGAGGACAGTTCATCGGTTTCAGGAAATATTCTTCACCTTCTTCAGGTGTATGGATCGGCTGGAAAGAATCTTTTCCATACTTCGCATAGTGTCCTGAAGTAATATACAATAATTTATTACCAATAGGCGGACACATGACTTCCTGATAATCATAACGAGCCTGGATACGGCGCAAGAAATCCTGCAAACGCAAACGTAAAGCAGTACCACGCGGCAACCACATCGGCAATCCTTTACCTACTGTATCCGAGAACATAAACAGATCCAGTTCTTTACCAATCTTACGGTGGTCACGCTTCTTAGCTTCCTCTAATAAAGTCAAATACTCATCCAAAAGCTTCTTCTTCGGGAAAGTAATGGCATAAAGACGAACCAATTGCTTGCGTGTTTCATCGCCACGCCAATAAGCGCCTGCAACACTTAAAACCTTAACGGCTTTTATATAAGATGTATTCGGAAGATGCGGACCACGACACAAATCGGTAAATGCGCCTTGTGTATAAGTTGTAATCTTACCGTCTTCCAATTCATTGATCAACTCAACTTTATACTCTTCGCCTCTGTCGCCAAACATCTTCAAAGCATCAGCCTTTGAAATATCTGCACGAACAATAGCTTCTTTCTTTGCTACCAATTCTATCATCTTGGCTTCGATAGTAGCAAAATCACTGTCTTTAATAACAGTTTCACCCGGATCTACGTCATAGTAGAATCCATTTTCAATGGCCGGACCGATACCGAATTTAATGCCAGGGTACAACTCCTGCAAAGCTTCAGCCATCAGGTGGGCACTTGAATGCCAGAAAGCATGCTTACCTTCTTCATCATCCCACTTGAACAGTTTTACAGTTGCGTCCTGATGAATAGGACGTGTCAGGTCCCAGACTTCACCGTTTACACTTGCAGCCAATACTTCCTGAGCCAAACGAGAGCTGATGCTTTCAGCAATCTGCATGGCTGTTGTTCCTTCTGCATATTCTCTTACGGAATTATCCGGAAATGTAATTTTAATCATAATCTGTTCACTAAAATATTTTTTCTTTACAGCCCACAAAGTTAATATCTTTTTTGAACAGATAAAAGATTTCAAAAAAAAGTTTGATCATTATTCGTATCTTTGCAGAAAAAAACAGAACAGCATGGAAATAATCAACTTGGGAGCAACCAATTCTATCTTAAATCAGTTCGTTGCCGAACTTCGGGATGTCACTATTCAGACAGACAGTTTACGATTCCGTAGAAACATTGAACGGATCGGAGAAATTCTTTCATACGAAATCAGCAAGCAAATCTCTTATGAGAACAAAAATGTCCAGACACCATTAGGACGAGCTTCTTTAATGGTACCTTGCTCACAAGTTGTGATCAGTACCATTCTGCGAGCAGGTCTTCCTTTTCACCAAGGATTCCTGAATTATTTCGATCATGCCGAAAATGCTTTTGTATCGGCTTATCGAAAATACAAAGATCGCTTGAATTTTGACATTCACATTGAATATATAGCATCTCCCCGACTTAATGGAAAAACATTGATCATTACAGATCCCATGTTAGCCACTGGAAGTTCCATGGAACTGGCCTTTCAGGCTCTTCTCACAAAAGGTGAACCAGAACATATTCATGTAGCCTCTATTATTGCCAGCAAACAAGCGATCCATTATATAAAGGAAAAGATGCCTGCCGAAAAAACAACTGTTTGGGTCGCAGCCATCGACGATCAGTTAGATGAGCATTCCTACATCGTACCAGGTTTAGGCGACGCAGGCGACCTTGCATTCGGAATTAAAGAATAAGGCGAATATAAATCGGAAGAAAGAATAAATCATTGACAGCAGATTATACATGGAATAAGTTACAGAGCAGAAGCAAGCTCTTAAAAACAAACCAAGTAGTCAAACACAAAATTTCTTCATTTTTCCTATATCCGTCTTTAAAATTCAATTACCTTTGTCCTATAATATAAATAACACAATTTTAAATTAAGTACACATGAAACCTACATTATTTGTATTAGCAGCCGGAATGGGTAGCCGTTACGGTGGTTTGAAACAGTTGGACGGACTAGGTCCTAACGGAGAAACAATCATGGACTATTCTATCTTCGACGCCATCCGTGGTGGTTTCGGCAAATTGGTTTTTGTCATCCGCAAATCATTCGAACAAGACTTCCGTGAAAAGATTGTAGCCAAATATGAAAATCATATTCCAGTAGAAGTGGTATTTCAAGATTTGAACGACCTGCCTGCAGGATTTACTTGCCCAGAAGGAAGACAGAAACCTTGGGGAACCAATCATGCTGTTTTGATGGGTAAAGATGTAATCAAAGAACCGTTTGCTGTAATTAATGCAGACGACTTCTATGGACGTGACAGCTTCGCTGTTTTAGGTAAGTGGCTTTCAGAAATGGATGGTAAACAAAACCAATACTGCATGGTGGGTTACCGTGTTGGCAACACATTAAGTGAAAGTGGTTCTGTAGCTCGTGGTGTATGCGAGACCAATGCCGAAGGTTATTTAACGGGCGTTGTTGAACGTACAGCTATCGAACGCATTGATGGAGAAATTCAATTCAAAGACGAAAACGGAGAAAAAGTGGTATTGGAAGAAAATACTCCTGTTTCTATGAATATGTGGGGGTTCACTCCTGATTATTTCAAATACTCCGAAGATTATTTTGCTGAATTCCTGAAGGCAAACATCAGTAATCTGAAATGTGAATACTTCATCCCGCTTATGGTAAACGAGTTAATTACCAAAGGAAAGGCAACAGTCAAAGTATTGGATACAACTTCTAAATGGTTTGGTGTAACTTATGCTGCCGATCGTCAAGGTGTTGTAGATAAAATCCAGGCATTAGTCAATGCAGGAGAATATCCTGAAAAACTATTCTAATGACAGATTCATTTATTTAAATACATTTACTTGCCGGCGACTATTTTTTCCATTCACAAAAAGTAGTTGCCGATTTTTATTTTTCAGGAATATCTTTCAATAATCAAGGCTGTAACCCAACACCTATTGTGATACCGATTTTTATATTTATCTTTGTTGGACACAAGGTTACACGTATATGATATTCTATTTTTCAGCAACAGGTAATTCTTATTGGACAGCTCAGTTATTAAGCAATCACTTCAATTTGCCGCTTATTTCTGTTACGGAAGCAGTCAAGAAAGCGTCTTATCAATTTGATATATCCAACGCATCCTTGATCTTGTTTGTCTTCCCTGTTCATTCATGGGGACCAGCCTTATCCATGTTGTCTTTTATTCGACAACTGGAATTTACCGGTTATAATCATCAACCTATTTATGCAATCTGCACATGCGGTGATGATTGTGGACAAACAGACAAAGTCATTCAAAACGAATTGCGACAAAAAGGATGGATACTGAATGATTGTTTTTCTGTAATCATGCCCAATAGTTACATTCTTCTCCCTGGCTTTGATGTTGACTCACCAGCAATAGAAAAACAGAAGCTAGAAAAAGCCCCTCGCCAAATACAAGAGATCATAAAGGCGATTGAAAGCGGAAAGAAAACTTCCTTATTGTATCATCCGGGAAGTGCCGCCTGGCTAAAAACAAAATTAATCTATGCTGGTTTCAGTAAATTCATTAAGGGAAAAACGCATTTTCGGGTGACCAACACATGTATTTCTTGCGGACTTTGTGTAAAAGTCTGCCCAGAAAACAACATTCACCTGAATAATAAGAAGCAGCCTGAATGGAGTGATCAATGTGTACAATGCCTGGCATGTATTCATCGTTGTCCGGAACATTCCATTGAATATGGAAAAATAACCCAACACAAAGGAAGATATAAAAATCCAAACGTATATCCAACACAAGTATAATCATATAAGAAATAATATCGCATGAAAAAATTCAGTTTAGCAGCATTATTAGCTTCTGCTTTATTTGTAAGTTGTCAATCTACTCCGGAAGGATACAAAATTGAAGGAGAAGTAGAAGGTGTACAAGAAGGAAAAATCTATTTAAAGTCATTTCGAAACAAAATGTTCTTTGATGTTGATACAGCCGAGATTGTAAACGGAAAATTTACATTCCAAGGGAAAGTCGAACAGCCTTTACTGTATGGATTGGCGACAGAAGATATGAGTTATCCTGCCCAATTCTTTTTAGACAACCAAAACATAAAACTTACACTGGATACGGAAGACGGTGAAATAGAAAAGATAGAGAATTCTCCTCTTAACCAGCTATTTCTCGACAATCAGGAAGATGTAACAGAAGAAGGGTATGACATTGATAAGCTGGTCAGTGAAAATCCGGATTCTCCGGTAGCAGCCTTTTTCCTGTATCGATACTTCACTTATCAATTACCACTTGAACAGTTAAAAGCGACTCGTGCCAAATTATCCCCTACTCTGTCCTCTTGTCCTTACGTTAAAGATTTGGATCAAATCATTCTGACTCTTGAAAGCGTACAGATCGGAAAACCGGCACCCAACTTTACACTTCCAGATACAGCAGGAGTCAATGTCTCATTAGCTGACTTCAAAGGGAAATATGTTTTACTCGACTTTTGGGCATCCTGGTGTCCGCCTTGCCGGAAAGAGAATCCCAATGTGGTTGCTGCTTATCAGAAGTATAAAGATAAGAATTTTACAATCCTGGGAGTTTCACTGGATAAAGACAAAGCGCGTTGGATGAAAGGCATTCAAGACGATCAGCTGACATGGACTCATGTATCCGACTTAAAATACTGGGATTCGGAAGTTCCTGCTTTATATGCTGTACGTGGTATTCCTGCCAACTTCCTGATCGATCCAAACGGTATTATCATAGCTAAAGACTTGCGAGAGGATGCTTTACAAGAGAAGCTAGAAGAAATACTGAAATAATAGAAACTCTGACAAATGATTCAGTTCGTGATCCGCTCATTACTTTTCGGCTTGTTCATAATAGGAAATATAGATTTTTCTTATGGACAGGAAGAAGGTCTTGCTTCTTATTATCACAACCGATTTCATGGCCGAAAAGCAGCGAGCGGATATGTTCACGACAACGATGATTTTGTAGCGGCGCATCGCACATTACCTTTCGGTACTTTTGTCCGTGTAACAAATCTGAAAAACATGAAAAGCGTCATCGTCTCCATTATGGATCGTGGCCCCCGGCGGAAAAGCCGTATCATCGATGTTTCGAAATCGGCTGCTGAAGTCCTCGACTTTATCAAAGCGGGTGTTACACGCGTACGGATCGAAGTTGTTCCTGGTCCGATTGACCTTCGGTATCTGGATTTGATGCGCCCGACAATTCCCTTTTTACCGGTAGAGCAACGAGAAGAAACACCTCCGTTTATCTATCCAAAAGAATAAAATAGATATATAATATAAGGTATATATATGAGAACAGACATAGCAACCGGATTAGTCTTGGAAGGTGGAGGAATGCGCGGAATCTTCACCGTCGGTGTATTAGATTACCTCATGGACAATCAACTTTGGTTTCCTTATGTGATTGGTGTATCAGCAGGCGCCAGCAATGGTATTTCTTACATTTCCCGACAGCGTGGACGGTCCTATTTCAGCAATATAGAACTACTCCAAAAGCATAATTACATCGGTATAAAACACTTGCTGAAAGGGAACGGATACATTGACCTGAATTTCCTGTTCTATGAATATCCAGACAAATATTATCCATTCGATTTTGAGGCATACAAAACTTATCCGGGTCGTTTCGTGATGGTTACCAGTAACTGTCTCACTGGTAAAGCCGAGTATATCGAAGAAAGACAAGATTTCAAACGGACTATTGATGCCTGTAAAGCATCCTGTTCTTTGCCGGTGATGTGTCCAATCTCGTATGTTGACCATATACCAATGGTAGACGGAGGTGTCTGCGATGCCATTCCTATCCAACGAGCCATAGACGAAGGTTTTAAACAGAATGTCATAATCCTGACCCGCAATAAAGGATACCGGAAAGCTGATAAAGAGTTTTATCTACCCTCTTTTATTTACCATCAATATCCAGCCATACAGGAACGACTGCGTATGCGTTATAAAAACTACAACCAAGTACTGGATTATATTGATTCACTGGAAGCTGAAGGGAAAGCTCTTGTTATCCGGCCACAAAAGCCTTTACAGGTTACCCGAACAGAAAGAAATATCTCCAAATTACATGCATTATATGAAGAAGGATATGCTTGCGCACAACAATTGGGAAAGCAATTAAAAGAAGTTTGCACAAGGGAGAAATAGGCAGTCATCAAATTTCCGCACACAAATATAAGGAATAAAAACGAATCAAACTATACTATGGTTTAAAAACATATAAAAAACTATAACCCAAAACAGGCCGAAAAATATATAAAACCATATATTTGCAGGAGTTTAAGATGAGAAACAAAACTAACATCTAAGTTAAAACTAATTATATTATGGAGAAAAAAAGAGTCTATACCTTCGGTAATGGTCACGCTGAAGGAAAAGCAGACATGAGAAACCTATTAGGTGGTAAAGGTGCAAACCTTGCCGAAATGAACTTGATCGGCGTTCCTGTTCCTCCCGGTTTTACAATTACAACTGAAGTTTGTAATGAATACTTCGAAAAAGGGAAAGACGCTGTTGTTGAGTTATTGAAAGACGACGTAGAAAAATCTATTAAAGGCGTAGAAGAATTGATGAAATCAAAATTCGGCGACGTAGAGAATCCTTTATTGGTTTCTGTCCGTTCAGGAGCTCGTGCTTCTATGCCGGGAATGATGGATACTATCCTTAACTTAGGTTTGAACGACGAAGTTGTTGCCGGATTAGCCCGTAAAACAGGAAACGAACGTTTTGCATGGGATTCATATCGCCGTTTCGTACAAATGTACGGTGACGTTGTATTGGGTATGAAACCGACCAACAAAGAAGATATTGATCCGTTTGAAGCAATCATCGAAGATGTTAAGAAGCATAAAGGTGTTCGCTTAGACAATGAACTGGAAGTTGCCGACCTGAAAGAATTGGTTGTTCGCTTTAAAGAGGCTGTAAAAGCACAGACAGGTAAAGATTTCCCAAACAACGCTTACGAACAGTTATGGGGTGCTATCTGTGCCGTATTTGACTCTTGGATGAACGAACGTGCTATTCTTTACCGTAAAATGGAAGGTATTCCTGCAGAATGGGGAACAGCTGTTAACGTTCAGGCCATGGTATTTGGAAACATGGGCGATACTTCGGCTACGGGTGTTTGCTTCTCTCGTGATGCTGCTACCGGCGAAGACTTGTTCAATGGTGAATATTTGATCAACGCGCAAGGTGAAGATGTTGTAGCAGGTATTCGTACTCCGCAACAGATTACTAAGATCGGTTCTCAGCGTTGGGCAAAATTACAAGGTATTTCAGAAGAAGTACGTGCCAGCAAATATCCGTCTATGGAAGAAGCGATGCCGGCTATCTATAAAGAGTTGGATGAACTCCAGACGAAGCTTGAAAACCATTACCATGATATGCAAGATATGGAATTTACAGTTCAGGAAGGTAAGTTATGGTTCTTGCAGACTCGTAATGGTAAACGTACTGGTGCAGCCATGGTTCGGATTGCAATGGAAATGCTGGAACAAGGTTTGATCGACGAAAAGACGGCTGTTCTGCGTTGCGAACCAAACAAACTGGACGAATTGCTTCATCCGGTATTTGACAAAGAAGCTTTGCGTCAGGCTAAAGTATTGACTCGCGGTTTACCGGCATCTCCGGGTGCAGCTTGCGGTCAGATTGTATTCTTTGCAGAAGATGCAGCAAAATGGCGTGCCGATGGTCACCGCGTCGTATTAGTCCGTATCGAAACTTCTCCGGAAGACTTGGCTGGTATGACCGTTGCAGAAGGTATTTTGACAGCTCGCGGAGGTATGACTTCTCACGCTGCTGTTGTTGCCCGCGGTATGGGTAAATGTTGTGTATCTGGTGCTGGTGCCATCAATGTAGATTATAAAGCACGTACCGTAGAAATTGATGGTGTATTGCTGAAAGAAGGTGATTTCATCTCTTTGAATGGTAGTACCGGAGAAGTTTATCAAGGTGAAGTTCCTACAAAAGCCGCTGAAGTTTCAGGAGATTTCGCTAAGTTAATGAACTTGTGTGATAAATATACTCGTCTGAAAGTACGTACCAACGCTGATACGCCGCATGATGCAGAAGTAGCTCGCAGCTTTGGTGCCGTTGGTATCGGTTTGTGTCGTACAGAACACATGTTCTTCGACAATCAGAAGATCGTAGCCATGCGTGAAATGATCTTGGCTCCGGATGTAGAAGGACGTCGTAAAGCTTTGGCTAAATTATTACCTTACCAGAAAGCTGATTTCAAAGGTATCTTCAAAGCCATGGATGGTTGTCCGGTGAATGTACGTCTGCTCGATCCTCCTTTACATGAATTCGTTCCTCACGATCAGAAAGGTCAGGAAGAAATGGCTAAGGCTATGGGCGTAACCGTAGAATACATTCGTCAGCGTGTAGAAAACTTATGCGAACACAACCCGATGTTAGGTCACCGTGGTTGCCGTTTGGGTAATACTTATCCGGAAATTACAGAAATGCAGACTGAGGCAATCCTGGGTGCAGCTATTGAATTGAAGAAAGAAGGTTACGATCCTCATCCGGAAATCATGGTTCCATTGACTGGTATCTTGTATGAATTCGAGGCACAGGAAAAAGTAATCCGCGCAACAGCAGCTGCATTGTTCGAAAAAGAAGGTATTGAAATCCCATTCAAAGTAGGTACAATGATTGAGATTCCACGTGCTGCTCTGACAGCCAACCGTATCGCTTCTCGTGCCGAATACTTCTCATTCGGAACAAACGACTTGACTCAGATGACATTCGGTTATTCTCGCGACGACATCGCTTCCTTCTTACCTGTTTACTTGGAAAAGAAGATCCTGAAAGTCGATCCGTTCCAGGTATTAGACCAGAATGGTGTAGGTCAGTTGGTTCAGATGGCTGTAGAAAAAGGTCGTTCAGTACGTCCAGAACTGAAATGCGGTATTTGCGGTGAACATGGTGGTGAACCTTCATCTGTGAAGTTCTGTCACAAAGTAGGATTAGACTACGTTTCTTGTTCTCCGTTCCGCGTGCCTATCGCACGTCTGGCTGCGGCTCAAGCTGCTATTGAGGAATAAAAAGTTTTTGAAATAATACAGAAGAAGAGGGATTTGTCCGTTAGGCAAATCTCTCTTTTTGTTTTCTTCAACCTGAACTCTTCCTTTTTCTTCATCTTCTGCACTCCTTCTCTTTTCATTTACCACCGACAGAAATCAAACAAAGACGGTACTTAAACTTCTTCATCTTATAGGCAATTCTTTAGTTCACGGCGTGAACTAAGTAATCCACGGCGTGAACTACTTAAACCACGACGTGAACTAAGTAATCCGCGGCGTGAACTAAAGAATTAGAAATAGGATTATGACTTTTATCTCCCAACATGTAAAGTTTTTCATCTTGTGTTTTCTACTAAGCCACCGACGCATTGACAAATCCGCTCCTATACAACCAGAGATTAATGGATAATTCCTACATTTGCAATAGAAACAAAAACGGACGCATCAGGTCCGTCTGGAGATTTTTATGGATATACAGGAATTACTCAACTTATATACTTCGCATAGCGGGATAACAGCTCTTCATCAACTGATACAGGCAGACAAAGATCAAAATATCAGTTTGAAGGGATTGAATGGTTCTGCTCCGGCGATGATGGTGGCAGCCCTTTTCAAAAAAGGGAACAATCGTTTCATCTGTCTGCTGAACGATTTGGAAGAAGCCGGTTACTTTTATAATGATTTGAAACAGCTGATGGGCGATGAATCTATCTATTTCTTCCCATCTGCTTATCGGCGTGATATCAAATACGGACACATTGATGCGGCCAATGAAATCTTGCGAACCGAAGTATTGAGTGTTTTACAGAATCCGGAAGCACGGTTTATGATCGTTTCCTATCCGGAAGCCATTGCCGAGAAAGTGGTTTCGCAGGATACCCTGCAACAAAATACGTTGCAGATTCATACGGGTGAGAAGCTCGACAATATGTTCGTGGCAGATGTACTTGACAGTTATGGATTCGAGCAGGTTGATTATGTTTACGAACCGGGACAATATGCCATCCGTGGTAGTATCCTCGACGTATTTTCCTATTCTTTCGAGTTTCCCTATCGTATCGACTTTTTCGGGAATGAGGTAGAAACGATCCGTAGCTTTGATGTAGAAAGTCAGCTTTCCAAAGAAAAACTGGATAGCATCTATATCGTATCGGAAGTCAGCAAGAAAAATGCGACAGGCAAATGTCTACTGGAAACTCTTCCTCAGCAAACAAACCTGGTTGTTCATGATCTTGCCTGGTGTCGTGAACGGATCGGAGCTATCTGGAATGAAGAACCGGTTGTAGCCGACGAAGAATCATTTACCAGTGCTGAGTTGATGCACTCTAAGTTGGTTCAATGGGATTTGTTTATGCACGCAGCTCTCGATTTACGACTTATCCAATTCGGGACACACGCCGTAGGAACACCCGATGCGACCATCAACTTCCAGACTCAGGTACAGCCTATCTTCCATAAGAATTTTGACTTGGTCAGTACTACTTTTCAGCAATATCTGAAAGATGGGTATTCCTTATACATACTTAGTGATGTCGAAAAGCAGGCGGCGCGTATCCGTGCTATCTTTGAAGACCGGAAAGAAGATATCCCGTTCACGGCTGTCAACAAGACCATCCATAGTGGTTTTGCCGACGACCAGTTGAAGATATGCTGCTTTACCGACCATCAGTTGTTTGACCGTTTCCACAAATACAGCCTGAAAAGCGACAAAGCCCGAAGTGGAAAGATTACCTTGTCGCTAAAAGAGCTGAATCAATTTACACCAGGTGATTATATCGTACACATTGATCACGGTATCGGTCAGTTTGGTGGCTTGGTACGCATGGAAGTAAACGGAAAGATACAAGAAGTCATCAAGTTGATTTATCAGAATCACGATGCGATCTTTGTCAGTATCCATTCACTTCATAAACTGTCCAAATACAAAGGAAAGGATAATGGCGAACCTCCGAAACTAAGTAAGCTAGGTACCGGTGCGTGGGAAAAGATGAAGGAACGCACCAAGAAGAAGGTGAAAGACATCGCCCGCGATCTTATCCTGCTATATGCCAAACGCAAACAGGAAAAAGGTTTTGCCTACAGTCCCGACAGCTTCATGCAACAAGAGCTGGAAGCTAGCTTCATCTACGAAGATACACCCGACCAGATGAAAGCGACAGCCGAAGTAAAGGCCGATATGGAAAGTCAGCGTCCAATGGACCGCCTGATCTGTGGAGATGTAGGCTTTGGAAAAACAGAAGTAGCCATTCGGGCTGCTTTCAAAGCCGTATCAGACAATAAACAAGTAGCTGTACTGGTCCCGACAACCGTACTGGCCTTCCAACATTTCCAAACATTCAAAGAAAGGCTCAAGGATTTTCCTTGCCGGATTGAATATATCAGCCGGGCACGTACGACAACCCAGATCAAACATGTGCTGAAAGATGTCAAGGAAGGAAGCGTGAATATCCTGATCGGTACACATCGTATCGTAAGTAAAGACGTTGTATTCAAGGATCTGGGACTTCTGATCATTGACGAAGAACAGAAATTCGGTGTATCCGTCAAAGAAAAGCTACGACAGCTCAAGACAAACGTAGATACCCTGACAATGACAGCCACTCCGATTCCGCGAACCCTTCAATTCTCGTTGATGGGAGCTCGAGATCTGAGTAGCATTACGACACCTCCGCCCAACCGTTATCCGGTACAGACGGAAGTAGAACGCTTCAATCCGGACATCATCCGCGAAGCCATCAACTTCGAGATGAGTCGTAACGGACAAGTTTTCTTCATCAACAACCGTATTCAGAATATCTACGAGATAGAAGCCCTGGTAAAACGGGAAGTTCCCGATGCCCGTGTCTGCGTGGCACACGGACAAATGGAACCGGAAGAACTGGAAAAGAAGATTCTCGACTTCGTGAACTACGAATACGACGTACTGGTAGCGACAAGTATCATTGAAAGCGGTATCGACGTTCCGAATGCCAACACCATTATCATCAATAATGCCCAGCAATTCGGTTTGTCGGATCTGCATCAGCTCCGCGGACGCGTGGGTAGAAGTAACCGAAAGGCATTCTGCTACCTTTTGTCGCCACCATTAAGTTCACTTACGCAGGAAGCTCGTCGCCGCCTGCAAGCCATTGAAAGTTTCTCCGAGTTGGGCAGTGGTATTCATATCGCCATGCAAGATCTTGATATCCGCGGTGCCGGTAACATGCTGGGCGCCGAGCAAAGCGGCTTCATCGCCGACTTGGGATATGAAGCTTATCAGAAGATATTGGAAGAGGCCGTTGATGAACTGAAGAACGACGAGTTCTCTGATCTGTATAACGAACTGTCGGACGGAAAAGAAAAAGAAGGCAAAGACTTTGTCAAGGAAACCTATATAGAAAGTGATTTGGAAATGCTCTTCCCTCCTACGTATATTCCAAACGACTCCGAACGTATTTCACTGTATCGAGAGTTGGACAATATGGAACGGGAAGAAGACATAAAAGCCTTTAGTGCCCGCCTGGAAGACCGATTCGGAAAGATTCCGAAAGAAGGAAAAGAATTGATTCGTATCGTCCGTCTTCGTCGTATGGCACGGTCGTTAGGTATCGAGAAAGTAGTCTTGAAGAAAGGTCAGATGAATATGTACCTGGTATCAGCCGATGACAGTCCTTATTATCAAAGCCATGCCTTTGGTCAGTTATTGGCATACATCCAAAAGCATCCCCGGATATGTAACCTGAAAGAAGTGAACGGGAAAAGAAGCATTGTCATCAAGGATGTACCGACTGTTGCCATGGCATGCAGTATCTTAGAAGAAATGGAATCATTATAAACATACCTCTTCATTGCAGTATAACACATCTATAAAAACGAATAAAGCATGAAACACAAAACAAGATTTTCTGCATTCCTGTTGGGAACAGCCCTATTGGCAACTCCCATTGGAGCAGAAGGATTAATTCAACAAGAGATCAACCAAGGATGGAGCTTCAAACAAGTCCGGGGTAATAACTGGTATCCGGCAACTGTTCCAGGTGTTGTACAAACAGACCTGATGGACAATCAGATCATTGAAGATCCGTTCTTCCGGCTGAACGAACGCGCCATTCAGTGGGTTGACAAAGAAGACTGGGAATATAAGACAACATTGAAGGTTGATGAAGAACTTTATAACAAGGATAACATCGAACTCGATTTCAAAGGACTGGATACGTATGCCGACGTCTATCTGAATGATTCATGTATCCTGAAAGCCAACAATATGTTCCGGGAATGGAAAGTTGATATCAAAGGATTATTGAAGAAGGAAGAAAATGAATTGCGAGTCTATCTTCATTCTCCGATCAAAGTTGACTTACCCAAATACAAGGACATTCCCTACCCGATTGAAGCCGGAAATGACCAGTCAGAAAACGGTGGAATCTTCGACAACAAACTAAGTGTGCTGGTCCGAAAAGCCGGTTATCATTATGGTTGGGATTGGGGGCCACGTATTGTAACAAGTGGAATCTGGAAACCAGTTTACCTTGTTGGTTGGAACGATGCCAAGATTGATAACATCCATTATATCCAGTCGAATGTATCCGCCAAGAAAGCCGATATCAAAGCCCGTGCCACGGTCATCGCGGATAAAGAAGGAGATGTTACTTTAACCATCACAGCAGAAGGTATCAAAAACACCTGGCATAAAACCATGCCGGTAAAAAAAGGTATCAATGTCATTGAAACAGACCTGACCATCAGGCAACCGAAACTATGGTGGAGCAATGGTCTGGGAGAACCACACTTGTATCCGTTTACAGCCTCCATTACCATGAACGGAACGACTTGCGATACAGAAACGACCAATCTGGGTATCCGTAGTCTGCGTGTAGTAAATGAGAAGGATGAGTATGGACACAGCTTCTATTTTGAATTGAACGGAGTTAAAGTCTTTGCCAAAGGAGCTAACTATATTCCACAAGACAACTTCTTGCCTCGTGTAACGCCCGAGCGTTACGAGAAGACAATCCTGGATGCCAAGAATGTCAACATGAACATGCTGCGTGTCTGGGGTGGCGGTATCTACGAGAATGACATATTCTATGATTTATGCGATCAACATGGAATCCTGGTCTGGCAAGACTTCATGTTTGCCTGCAGTACCTATCCGATGAATCCGGAAATGCTGGATAATATCCGTCACGAAGCCATCGATAATGTTATCCGCCTAAGGAATCACCCCTGTTTGGCCATTTGGTGCGGTAACAACGAAAATCATACGGCCTGGTTTAACTGGGGCTGGATGCGAAAATACAAGAAGATGGGTGTATATAACCAAATGTGGAAAGATCATAACGACCTGTTTCAGCATCTTCTGCCCGAAGTCGTTCAGGAATACGATGCATCAACCTTTTACTGGCCTTCTTCACCCTATGGAGGAAATCCCGAAGCCCGCTGCGAATCAGGCAAAGAAGATTGGAATCCAGATGGAGATGCTCACTACTGGAACGTATGGCAAGGACGTGATCCTATTACACAGTTCAATAAAATTAAAGCGAGGTTTTTCTCGGAATACGGATTCCAGTCATTCCCTGAATACCAGTCCGTACTGAAGTATGCTCCCGAACAACGGGATCATAACATCTATTCGGATGTCATGATGGCCCATCAGCGTGGAGGAGCAATCGCGAACGAACGTATTGAATCCATTACCAAACAGGAATATGGGCAACCGAAAGACTTTGCCAGTACGCTTTACTTGAGTATCCTACTGCAAGGAGATGCCATCAAGACAGCAATGGAAGCACACCGACGGATGATGCCTTATAATATGGGATCACTGGTTTGGCAACACAATGACTGCTGGCCGGTCGCTTCATGGGCCAGCCGTGATTACTACGGACGCTGGAAGGCACAGCATTACTTCACCAAGAAATCTTTCCAGGATATTCTGGTATCACCCATTGAAGAAGAAGGAGCTGTGAATATTTATATGGTATCCGACCGCCTCAAGGCAACCAAAGGAGAATTAACGGTACGGGTTCTCGACCTGAAAGGGAATATTATTTCAGAGAAGACTAAGCAGGTAACTGTTCCGGCAAATACCAGTAAGATTCAATATACCGCATCCACGGAAGAGTTACTGAGCGGAAAAGACAGAAATGAAGTATTCATCCACGCCCGTTTCCAGGAGAAAGGTCAGGAACAAGTCATCACCAACAATTACTTCCTGACCCGCTACAAAGACATTCAGTTCCCGAAAGCCGTTATACAGACAGAATCGGTTGCTACAGGCGACGGATTTGATGTAACCCTACGTTGCGACGTATTTGCCCGAGCTGTGTTCTTGAGTTTAGAAGGTATCGACAACTTCTTTTCAGATAATTATTTCGATCTGATACCGGGTGAAGCTGTTACTATCCATGTAACTACCTCTTTGGATAAGGCGACATTCGACCGGCAACTGCAATGCATCAGCATCTGCGATGCTTTTTAATTGAGACAAAGATTTATTCATTTGGCTCAGGCTGGCTTCTTTTGGAATCTGCCTAGGCTTATTCTATAAAATAACAGGTATGAAACAAGTGTACAAACAACCAAAACTGCTTATATGGGCTTTTCCGATGTTATTGATGAGTGGTCCGATGCTAGCAATCCAGCCTTCTGAATCGGTTCCCGTCATAACAACAGAAATAACGCCCGTTGTCAGTGCCCAACGGATCAACCCAACAACCGTTGACCTCGTATTCTGGAATGGCCAGCGAATGACATTTGACTTTTATGGTCCGAATATCTTCCGGATGTTTCAAGATAACCAAGGAGGTATCATCCGCGATCCGGAAGCACAACCAGAAGCACAAATTCTGGTAGATCAACCCAGAAAGCCGATTTCGGAATTACAAATAAAGGATGAGAACGGTCAGATCCGTATTTATACAGACCTGATCGAATTGCAATTCGCCAAAGAAGATGGCCGGATGAAAATCATTAACCGGACAACTCAGCGTACTGTACTGGAAGAAGCGAAACCCGTTTCTTATGGAAAAGGTGAAACCCGCTTGAGCCTTCAGGAACAACCAGATGAATACTTCTATGGTGGCGGCGTACAAAATGGACGCTTTTCACATAAAGGAAAAAGTATTTCGATCGTAAACCAGAACAGTTGGACAGATGGAGGTGTAGCTTCTCCTACTCCTTTTTATTGGTCAACAGCCGGATATGGCTTCATGTGGTACACCTTCAAGCCAGGTAAATATGACTTCGGTGCTTCTCAAAAAGGGCTTGTTTCCCTTTCACATGAGACAGATTACCTCGATGTATTCTTTATGATCAATGATGGAGCAGTTCCGTTATTAAATGATTTCTATCAACTGACGGGTAATCCGATTCTGTTACCGAAGTTTGGTTTCTATCAAGGTCATCTGAATGCTTACAACCGCGATTACTGGAAAGAAGACGAGAAAGGAATCCCTTTCGAAGACGGCAAACGCTATAAGGAAAGTCAGAAGGACAACGGCGGTATCAAAGAATCACTCAACGGAGAGAATGGAAATTACCAGTTCTCTGCCAAAGCAGTAATCGACCGGTATAAGGCACACGATATGCCATTAGGCTGGCTGCTTCCGAATGATGGTTATGGTGCCGGATACGGTCAGACGGAGACGCTTGACGGCAATATTCAAAACCTGAAGAATCTGACAGACTATGCCCACCAGCAAGGTGTGGAGATTGGTCTTTGGACCCAATCCGACTTACATCCGAAATCAGAAGTTAGTGCATTGCTCCAACGTGATATTGTAAAGGAAGTCCGGGATGCTGGTGTGCGTGTACTCAAGACAGATGTGGCTTGGGTTGGTGCCGGCTATTCGTTCGGGCTAAATGGCGTGGCTGATGTAGCTCATATCATGCCGTATTATGGAAATAATGCACGTCCGTTTATCATTTCTTTGGACGGTTGGGCAGGCACACAACGCTATGCAGGTGTTTGGTCGGGCGACCAGACCGGAGGCGAATGGGAATACATCCGTTTCCATATTCCGACATACATTGGTTCGGGATTGTCCGGCCAACCCAATATCACTTCGGATATGGATGGTATTTTCGGTGGAAAGAATCCGGTCGTCAATATGCGCGACTTCCAATGGAAGACGTGGAGTCCGATGCAACTGAATATGGATGGTTGGGGCGCCAACGAGAAGTATCCGCATGCTTTGGGAGAACCGGCCACTTCCATCAACCGGTGGTATCTGAAGTTGAAGTCAGAACTGATGCCTTATACATATAGCATCGCGCGGGAAGCCGTAGACGGTCTGCCAATGATTCGGGCTATCTTCCTCGAATACCCAAATTCCTATACGCTGGGTAAGGCAACACAATACCAGTATTTATACGGTCCGTACTTCTTGGTAGCCCCGATTTACAAGAATACGGCGGCAGATGAAGAAGGGAATGATATCCGTGATGGCATCTATCTGCCCGAAGGGATATGGATTGATTACTTCACAGGTGAGAAATATACCGGGAACCAGGTAGTGAATAATTGGAAGGCTCCGATCTGGAAACTACCGGTCTTTGTAAAAGCCGGAGCAATCATTCCGATGACGAATCCTAATAACAATGTCTCGGAGATCAACAAACATATCCGTATGTATGAACTTTATCCGGCAGGTCAGACTTCCTTCGCAGAATATGACGATGATGGCCGTACAGAAGCCTACCGGTTAGGACAGAGTACAAGTACAGAGATTACCATGGAGGAAAACAATGGGAAAGTGACTGTCCGCATTGCACCAACAACCGGAAACTTCTCCGGTTTTGAGAAGGAAAAACAGACTGAATTCCGCATACAAGTATCGGAAGAACCAAAGAAAGTGACAGCACGGTTGGGATCACGGAAAGTAAAACTATCCCAAGTAACCTCGCTGGAAGCTTTCGAGAAGGGCGAAAATGTCATCTTTTACGAAGCAAGTCCTGAATGGAACCGGTTTGCGACACCGGGTAGCGACTTTGCCAAGGTTTCCATCCGCCGGAATCCGCAATTACGGGTAAAACTGGAATCTACCGATATTACCGCTGTGAACACAGAATTGGTAATCGAAGGCTATCGTTTCGACCTGGGTAATTCGTATCTCCATTCGACGGGTAATCTGACAGCACCCATAGCACAAGTAACGGAAGAGAACCGGGAAGCTTATGCCGTTACTCCAACTTGGAACAAAGTGGAGAATGCCGACTACTACGAAATCGAGTTCAACAACATGCTTTATACGACCATCCAACAGACGTCGCTCACATTTGAGGACTTGGAACCAGAAACTCACTACGATTTCAAGATACGTTCGGTCAACCGCGATGGTGTATCCGACTGGGCTTCCTTCGGTGTAGAAACCAAGACGAATCCGTTGGAATATGCGATCAAGGGAATACGAGGAGAATCGTCGGCTCCTTCACAGGAAGGATTTGAAGTGGATCGTCTCTTCGATTGGGCTGAAACGGGTGATGTTTGGCATTCGGAATATGGGAAAAAGGCGGTTCCGTTCGATCTGATCATCGACCTACGTAGCTTCAATCAATTGGATAAGTTCCACTACCTGCCCCGACTGGATAGCGGTAATGGCACTATCTTACGCGGAGAAGTATCCTACAGCCTCGATAAAGAACACTGGACAGCAGTGGATTCCTTCTCCTGGAAACGTAATAGCGATGTGAAGGTATTTGAATTCAAAGACCATCCACAGGCTCGTTATATCAAACTACACGTAACCAAGGCTGCTGGCAATTACGGATCGGGCCGTGAGCTGTATGTCTTTAAGGTTCCGGGTACGGAAAGTTATCTGCCGGGCGATATCAATAACGATGGTAAGATCGATAGCAACGACCTAACCTCGTACATGAATTACACCGGTTTGCGGAAGGGCGACGCCGACTTCGATTATGTCAGTGCCGGAGATATCAACCGGAACGACTTGATCGACGCTTATGACATCTCGGTGGTAGCAACCCAACTGGAAGACGGTATCGAAGATCCGGGTCAAGAGAAAGTTTCCGGTCAATTAAAAATCAGCCTCGACAAGACACAGGCTATACAAGCTGGCGATACTGTTCGGGTATTGGTTAAAGGAATGGATCTTTGTGCGGTCAATGCATTGAGTTTTGCCCTGCCGTATGACCAGCAAAACTTTGAGTTTGTAGGAGTGGAAACCCAAGGTATGGCTCAAATGGAGAATTTGACATACGACCGCTTGCATACTAACGGTCAGAAAGTCCTCTATCCAACCTTCGTCAATTTAGGAGACAAACCGGTCCTTTCAGGTTCGGAAGATCTCTTTATCCTTACTTTCCGGGCAAAACGAAAGGTGAAGTTTACTCTCAATCCGACCGACGACTTGTTGATCGATAAGAATCTGAATACGCTGAAGTTCTGATTCCTTTTAGGATTCAGGCTTCGGCTTAATAAAAGAGGCGCGGCCTCAACGACAATACCGAGAAATTATCCTCATTTGTCGTTGAAGGCCGCGCCCTTCTTGCATGAATATACTGCTATTACAGGCAGCGGATTAAACATCATTTTCCGCAGATAATAATTTTATTTAGAAGCCTCGATTACCTTCGGATCAATACCTTTGATCACATTCAAAGCTTTCAATGCTGGTGGGAATCCCACATAAGGAAGACATTGGATAACAGCAGCTACAAGTGTTTCCCGACTTGTACCCAATTTCAGATTACTCAGTGCATGAGGTAATAATTGGACATCGGCACCTTGAGTTGTCAGAACACAATAAATGAGCAGTTCGCGCGTCTTTACATCCAATCCACCTCGAGTGTATATATCCCCAAAGCAGTAAGCTGTCAGGAAGCGAGCCACATCATCGCCCATATCTCCCGGAACATCGGCCATTTTCTCAGCAATTTCATCGCCATAAAGCGGATGTTGGATGGCATGACCTTTCTCATAACGATCCTCCTCGGTGGTAGTAGCCTGGTTTTCCAAAGGTAAAGAGATACCTTTTTCTCGGAAAACCTCATTGATGACACCAATCGCATTTAAAGTCTTTGGGAAACCAATAAACGGAGCACACTGATAAACCGCCTCACGTAATTCAATAGGCTTGACTCCTACCTGTAAAGCTGCTGCAGCATGAGCTTTCAACTGGGGTAAAGTCTGCATCACCGAAAGTACAGTACAAGTAATCAATTCACGAGTAGGCCGATCAAGATCTCCCACAGCAAAAACCTCTCCGAAGATAAATTTCTGTAGGATCGCCATAAACTCAGGATCCGTTCCTTCCCCTGTTAAAGCTTCTCCGCCAAACAAGGCGGTATAATTCTGTTTACAAAGATCTATTCTGTCCATATTTTCTGATTTATTTTGAGCTCTTGCCGGAAGCATCAGGCATCCAAGCAAGAGGAAGATAATAGCTTGTTTCATCATTCTAAAGATAATGTAATGGTTATTTCACCTTCTCCGCCCAATAATTCCAACATTTGTTTCCGAGTGGTAACTCCGTTGACATGCCCCAGACGAGTGAAGTTCCATGAATTCGTATCGTAATATATAACGAACGAGTTGCCTTGATATAAAATCAAATCACCCGGAGCGGTAGTTGTTTGTCTGTCATTCCGAGGTAGAGAAAAACCAAGAGAACCCACCTTCTCCATATTTCCATAATCGTCCATACGGATTTGAATGTTACCTTCTGACAGACGAGTTATCAGAGCTTCCGCTGATGAATTCTTTTCTAATGTTGCTGTAAATGTACGGTCATCTACAGTCAACCGAATCGTCTTACTTTCCATATTCTCGTTACTATTGTCATTGTTTGTATCCTCTTCCGAATCTTCCGGCCTTTCAGGTACTTCTTGCACGAATACGTCTTCGTCCGAAGGAGTACAAGCTGATAAGGTGGCACATGTCAGCAATAAGACCGGAGCTATCCAGAAGTGTCTAAATCTCTCCTTCAGATCCATCATTGAGGATGATTAGAAGTTTGCGCTTGCTTATAAGCCTCATCAGAAACAGGTTCCAGCCATTCATTTGAAGTATTCTCACCCGGGACTTCAATAGCAAGATGGGCAAACCAACTGTCGGAAGCCGCTCCATGCCAATGCTTAACACCCGCAGGAATATTAATAACCGTACCCGGAAGAATTTCTACCGCCGGTTTTCCTTCTTCCTGATACCAGCCACGACCCGCTACACCAATCAGCATTTGTCCACCACCTTTCGTTGCCCGATGGATATGCCAGTTATTCCGACATCCCGGCTCAAATGTCACATTCGCTACCGGAACCTGATCTTTAGAAACAAAAGCGAGATAGCTGTTACCAGAGAAGTATTGGGCATATGCCGTATTGGGTTCTCCAATAGGGAAAACCATCTCCTGCTGAAAAGCTGTTTTGGCATCTGCTTCTATCGCCTCTGCTTCTTTGGGAAGATATTCATGCAGGAATTGTACAATCTTATCAAAAGGAATGACCTGAAGATTATCATATAAATCTACATGACTAGCTCCTGGAATGATAAGTAACTCCTTGTTCTTTCCCTTCAGCTTCTTAAAAGCATCTTCACTGAAATAACGTGAATGAGCTTTCTCTCCATGTAGCATGAGTACCGCACTCCGTATTTCCTGACTGTATGCCAAAAGAGGTGTATTCAGAAACGAAAGCGATGAAGTGACATTCCATCCCCGATTCGAGTTAAGTGATCTCGGATGATATCCACGAGATGTTTTATAATAAGCATAGTAATCTTTTACAAACTGTGGAGCATCTTCGGGTAACGGATCTACCACCCCACCGGCCAGCGCATACGTTCCATTCCGATAATCTTCCGTACGCTGTGCATTGAGTTGCTTACGCAGTTCATATCGCTGGTCTGCATCCATGGCATCAAAATAACCATTGGCTGTCACCCGACTCATATCATACATTGTACTGGTAACTGTTGCTTTGATACGAGTATCGATGGCAGCGGCATTAAGAGCGAAACCGCCCCAACCACAAATTCCGATAATTCCAATACGATCGGCATCTACATCCGGACGAGTACAAAGATAATCGACAGCGGCACAAAAATCCTCTGTGTTGATGTCTGGTGAAGCCACATAACGAGGCTCGCCACCACTTTCTCCGGTAAATGAGGGATCGAAAGCCAGTGCCAGAAATCCTCGTTCTGCCAGCGTTTGGGCATAAAGTCCAGATGCTTGTTCTTTAACAGCTCCGAACGGACCACTCACTGCGATAGCGGAGAGTTTTCCTACTGCATTCTTCGGAACATATAAATCAGCAGCCAGGGTAATACCATAACGATTGCGGAAAGTCACTTTCGTATGTTGTACCTTGTCGCTTTGTGGGAATACTTTATCCCATTCTTGTGTCAGATTTAATGTTGTTTCCATAAGGCTGTTTTTTGAGTTATTAATTTCTGTTGTTTCCAAATTCCTGTTTTCAGCATGGAGGGAACCCGATGAAGCAAATCCAAACCATACCAAACATAAATAAAAGAATCGTTTGCACATACCATAAACAATTAGGGTTCAACAATCTTATTGTTTTACGATACAAAATTAGCTGGCTTCATCGGCTTAAAATGTAGATAAATTACGGTTTTTCCCGGGGCAGAATTACCTTTATTACGGATTTATACTCATATTTTTTATAGGCAAACCTTATTCTGCAAGAAATGTAGATGAAACGGATAAGACAGATAAAAATATTTCCCATAGAATATCCCTTATTAAGCTAAAATAATGGGTTTAGACATAAAAAAAAACGAGTCGATACAAATTGTACCGACTCGAAATCTCTTTTAATTAGTTGATTAACAACCTTTTTGTTTTGTCGGGGTACCAGGATTCGAACCTGAGACCCCCTGCTCCCAAAGCAGTCAGACAATTTATGTAATCAGCTAATTACAAATATCTTACAAATGATCAGTACAATATATAACAATTATTTAAAAGTCGGAAGCTCTTTTCCGGCTATGCCTTAGTGTATTTTTCTTCTTTCGAAGATGTAATTCAATCATCCAATTAGCCCATTCATCCGTCCCGTAAGCCGGAATATTGAACCACTCTTTTTCTGCTAATTCCGGAAGAAGACCGACAATCCGTTCCAACTCATTTCGGAACCTGAAAATATCATCTTCTTTTAATTTTACAGAGTAATGCTTCCTACACTCTTTCAATCCAGGAAAACCTTGAAGCAACTCCATAATTTCAGAAAAATATGAAGAGTTTCCCTTACCTATTTTCAATGTGATCTCAGACATGTGACTTTACTTTTTTGTTGTAATTTGTATTCAAGCAAAGCGTTCTCCTGTTCTAATGCGTTCACTCGACTTTCCGCTTCTTTTAATTGCCTCCGGAGTGAAGCTATTATTTTATCTTTCTCATTCATAAGTTGATTATTATTGAAATAGCACGTCTTGTTCTTGCGATCTATTTACACCAGTTTCATCATCCCATATAAATTTAATCTTATGAGATAAGTTATGACCGACCAATAACATAATACATATATCTACATATCCTTGAGGCTGTAGGCTAGGAATAGGGAACATATCATCTGGAATAAGCAAATGTATACCGTTATCATTATCTAACGTTTTCGATTCAAACTTTATATTCCGGGCTTTAGATTTACCCTTATTATAAATCCTCATTTTCCATACAGGTTTTCCTTTTCCATCTTGAGTTCTATAAACATAAGCCTCAATAAAAGCTTGTCTTTTCTCCAATGTTTCTTCTTTACTTTTTTGGAGCAAATATTCATTTAACTTTGCTTGCTGAGCATTAAGTTGCTCTTGTTGCATATTCAGCCTATTTTGTTGCTGATTTAATCTACAAGTATGGATTATATACATATACAACCCTCCAAAAAATGTAAAGATGGATATAAACAAATTTATATATTCTATACTCCTCATCTAGCGACTTATATATTAAAAAAAAGAATACATGCAAACTATTGAATATCATATCACGAAGTCATTTGATAAAAAAGCAGGAATAATGCACCATATTATTAGTTGTAATGGGAAAACCATATACAATTTAGAATTCAAATATTCTACTAATAATACTCCTTTTTCTCCTGTTGATTATCTTGAAGCTGCACTAAATGGTTCTCAAATAAATATTGTCCCTCAATATCACAACGAACTTAGTAATATTGCTTTTGAACTACATCTATTAAACACATACACTGATAATCCCCCAAAAAGTTTGTCTCTCATATCAAAATTAAAAATCTTATTAAGCAAATTATTATTCAGATACACTTAAACGAAATGCTTTTATTACGATTATGAATATCTTTATCTTTTACTTATCCCAATCTCTATCCTATTAGATTCCATTTAAACAACTCTAAAGCTGTTGCTATATTACCAGCAATAGAAGTTATAGTATTTATTGTTTCCAATTTTGAAGGCTCTATATCTTTCGATAATTTTAAAAGCTCCAAATTTAGTTTTTCTAAATTTGCTCGAAGAAGTTCTTCCTGAGCAACAAAACCTCCATGATTAAAGAAATCAAAAAGATCTGCAGTTGGGAAAGCCACATAAACACCAGCAGTCCTAAGTTTAAGAGTTTTCAACAAGCCATTATCAACAAACTGTTCCAATATTAATCGAAGTTCATCGTTTGATATTTCATGATTTGGGAATAAACGCTCATAATAAAGAAACATTCCTGGCAGCTTACCAGAAACAATTGCCTCCAAGATTTTATCCTTCACTTTTGGAGTTATCATAGTCATATTTCATTAATACCAATTATTCTATAAATTTTACGTTCACCATTAAAATTCTGCTTTATATAATCATTAATCCAAACCTTTGCATTTATCATTCTTACTTCGGCATTACTTACCTCATCCGAAAATTCTAATTTATGAGTTTCCCCATCTATTTCAAAGCTCACCACATAATCTTTCATAATATTCAAATTTATAATAAGTTATTATCAATCTTTTTTCAATTTACCTCCTCCGAGGTCTCCAGAACTCAATAACATTGAATATTTGATATACCTCTGCCAAATTAATTACTCGATCCGGATAAATTGGATTTAATGAATGTATTATTATCGTTCCCTCCTCTACATTATGGTCCAATATTCGCTTTATCAGTATACCATCCTTATGAACGATGACAAAATCCCATTTTCGAATATGCAACTTAGAATCTGCCCATAATTCCCGTTTGATTTCCCGGCACAATAAACGATCTCCTTCTAAATAGCTCTCCTCTGTTCCATCATTCATACTATCTCCTCTAACTTCGAAAGCGATATAATGACCATGAGCTTCATGGTCAACAATAAATGGTATAGTAGGTAAAGATTCTATATATTCCACATCTGAGTACCCAGATAAATATCCGGCATAAGCATATTGATTTACAAGAGGTACATTAATAATGCAATTCGAAGATAAAGGAATAGCTTCGTTATCCTTTTTCAACATATCACCTTTTTCCTCTAATATCCAATAAGGATTTAAAACAGAAGACAACTCACAAAGCCTATCTACAAATCCTCCGGGTAATGGAACTTTACCATTTATTACTTGAGAAAAAGAAGATTCATTCTTATACCCAAGTAACTTACCTACTTCTTTTTGATTTGCCGCAATACCATTTCCAACCAACCACTTTACAGCAAATTTAATTCGTTGATAAACATCCATATATAAAAAAACTTTATATACATAATGCAAATTTCTTTATATTTACTTTGTTTCTAATATAAAGTTCTTTATATTTGCACTTGTAATTAATTCTATATTCAAAGATAAGGATAAAAGGATATATAAAATAATGTAAGGAGGTAAAAATGGAAAAATTAGTCCTACAAAGTCATAAAGCAGATAATCTTTCTTTCCGGGAAATTTATGACAGCATGGATAGAAGGGCTTTCGTAAAACGGATCGCGACCGTTACGAAGCGCTCCGAATCAGCAGTCTATAATTGGATATCGGGAAAGTACAAGCCGGATGCTTTGGCCCAAGAAAAAATAGAAGAAGAATTAGGTATTACAGCTGCTATTCTTTTTCCAGATGAAGAGGAGGTGAAATTATGCGCGCAATAGAATTTTATACTACACCAGAAGGTGAAGTTACGATTAAGGAACAAGATCAAGGTGAACGAACTCTAAAAGAATCTGATACAGAATTCATTCAACGATTTCTTGAAGTTCTTGAAGAATTCTATCCGGAAGCATATACCGCATTAAGAAACTACTATGCTAAGTATAACGGAAATAAGCGATATCGGGATTTCTTAGCAGTTCGAAGATTCATAAAATGTAATTTCGGACTATATGATAACATGATAGATATCGATGAAAATTGGAACTTCAGATTTGAGTTTGTTGGCTGTCCTCTCCGGGGAGAATGTAAAGGATTTAATGTTATATGTAATCCAAAATTCAATAGTGCGTTAAGTGACAGCCAGTTGCGAGTAATGGAATTATGTTACCGAGGTAAAAAAGATGAAGAGATTGCAGAAATGCTCTTTATATCAACCCATACGGTAAGGAATCATCGGAAGAATAGTTTCCGGAAACTCTCTATACACTCCATGTCGGAGTTTATGCGATACGCAAATGATAAAAATCTTTTCAAAAGCGAATAATTAATAACTAAGCAAGGCATTCCCAGGTAAGGCGTTACAGGGTGTTTACACAAAAAATCCGACTCGAAATCTCTACATCCCAAAGTATTAATCGTAAACGGCATTGCTTAATGGAAGAAATAAACTTACAAAAAATAGTAACCGCCAGTATCAAAATAGGTACAATTGCGACACTGAAAGGTTTAGGCCTCCTTTCCGAAATAGTGATGGCCGCTGATGCTGAACGGGAATATTCAAAGAAACTGGTAAAAGAATGGAGGGAAAAAGGCTGGATCACCGGCTACCCAACAGGAAACTCTCAACGCGGGAAGTATTACTTCAAACGCTCAGAATTAGAAACCGCAAGCGCAATGGACGATATCGGCAACGCACTTCCGGCCAATAAGATTTTCAAAAACTTATTCTGATAACAAATATGAAAGATTTGAAACTCGGGAAATTCCTGAGGTGGGGATTGTACACCCTATTTGGAACGTTCTCAATCATCGGATTTATAGCTATTTGTCTGGGATATTATCTACATATCATAACGACATTAGGCTGTATAACGATGGCGAGCACAATCAAAAAACATTGGTAACTAACATTTTAAACGATAAAATCATGGCAAGTCAAGTTCAATTAAAAGTTGCTGATATCAATCAGCTCAATCCGATAATGATAGCGGATGATTCAAGAGTAGAACAAAAATTCATCCAAATGTACAATGCAATATGGGGTACTGATATGGGTGCTCAAATCTATGAGAAAGAGAAATTCAACTTCCGGAAAATCTTGCAAGACAGCCCTATGTTGCAACAATGTTCTAAACTATCTCTATACGGTTGCTTTTTGGATATCGCTGTCAACGGACTATCTTTGGATCCTACTGGTCGTCCTCATTGTTATATCCTACCCCGCAATACAAAAACAGGATATAAGGATCAGAAAGGGAATGATATATACGAACAACGAGCTTATCTATCCATCACCGGTTATGGAGAATTGGTAATGCGCCAACGTGCCGGACAAGTTCGTTACGTTGATAATCCAGTCGTATGTTACGAAGGAGACACTTTCTCCCCCGGATTAATTGAAGGTAAAAAGACAATCACTTATCAAGCAGCTTGCCCCAGAAAATCAAATCGGGTAATCGGTGGTTTTATCCGCATAGTACGGGCTGACGGAACCATCGACTGGAGTTGGATGATGGAAGGCGATATAAAACGGCTGGAATCCTATAGCCTAAAAAACAATTTACGCTGGAATCCACAAACAAGGCAAAAGGAAGGGAAAGCAAATTCACTTTATTCGTCATGTGAAGGAGGAATAGATCCCGGATTCTTGGAAAGTAAATTGATCAAACACGCATTTGATGGCTATCCTAAAGTAAGAACTGGGAAATTTACCATTTTCGAAACACAAGAAGAAACTCAGGAAATTGACTATGGACTGGATGAGCCTACAGAAGTACCTATAGAGGACCAACAAGCACTACCACCTCAACCTATAGACAATTTACAAGGTTTTGGAGATCAACAAGCACAAATGGAAACATCTTCTGCCCAAGGTATAACTGTACAAATAAGCCAAGAAGACGATGAAGCCGGTTTCTAAAAATCTGATTCCAACAATAAAAAAACTATGTCAAACCCTCAAAGAATTATCAAAATGGACACACAGAACAATCATCAACTCATTAAAGTGGAGGAGTTCAGTAATATCATGCAATCAGCTCCGGCCATCTTGCAACGTAACCAAACATCGGTATCAGCTTGTAATCAGGCTGGACAAGCACTGTTGGACACCATTGAAGCGGCAGGAGGTATTAACTCGGATGAACTTGATACATCGGTCGCAGAGTATCTGGCGAAGACGAAAATAACAGTTGATAATATGAATAAACGTCGAAAGGTTCTTACTCAATTACTGACAAACGTCAGCAAATCCTTTACCTCATTGGAAGCTGCTATCGACGTTAAATCATCCTCGACTATTCCATACCGACTACAGCAGGCCAGGAATAAATACGCTGCTAAAAAGTTGGAGGAACAAAAACGCAGAGAAGAAGAAGCACGGATAAAACAAATGCAAGAAAACGAAAAGGCACAATATCGGTCTGATATCTCTTTATTGCTCGAAAATACATATAATGACTATGTAAATAAGCATATCACATTCTTAAATGGATTAGTTGGTCGATGTACATTATCCAATTATGATCATACAGTCCTCCAAATAACGGAAGCTAATACAACATTTATATGGTCAGACTTCGTTCAACATGTAAAAGATAATTTCAAAACTTTTCATCTTACAGCTGAAATCAGACAAGGGATAAAAAATGAAATTGCTTCTCAAAAAAGAAAAGAATTCGCTCAAAGATACGCTTTCGAGATCGGCGAACTAAAGCAATCGCTCATAGACCGGTTCCCTTCTCTCAGAAAACAACTTGAGGAGCAAGAAGTCCTTCGTCAGACCAATCTTGCAGAAGCTACACGGATCGAGGAAGAACGGAAGTTGAAAGCTGCAGAAGAGCAACGCAAGCAAGAGGAAGAAAAGAGACGACGCGATGAAGAAGCACGAGCAAAAGCAGAAGCTGAGAAAGCGGCAGCAGAGGTACAGGCGGCTTTTGACTTTAGTGCGGCCAATGCCGTTTCCCCTGCTCCAAAAGCCAAGATAAAGAAGAAGATACAAATTACGAATCCACAAGGTTTCTTGCAGGTTTATCAAATGTGGTTTACACGCGAAGGTATTAATCTAAGCATGGAAGATTTGGAAAAGGTCCATAAAAAAATGATCTCGTATTGTGAAAAAGTAGCCAACAAGGATGGCGAAATGATACAATCAGGATTTGTGAAATACATTGATGACGTAACAGCCAAATAATCCAGCGTATGACAAAGCTCTATTTATTTTCATGGATAAACTTCGGGAAATACCGGACACGTCCTTCAAAGTTAAAAGACATCCTTGATACAAACGAAGGAAGAGATTGGTTCAGATGGATAAAAGATCATTCTTTCAATTTTGAATTTGATCATACAGTACTCGAATATTTAGAACTACAAGAAGAAAATGCAAGATACGTATTACCAAAGGTCGGAAGTTAGTAACTCAGACCTGACAGAACTAAAAAATATCCTTTATCCCCGTACCCAATACGGGGATAAGGAAAAAGCCTTCAAATTCGGAAGTTTAATTGATGCTATGATAACCGAACCGGAGCGCGTAAGATACGACAAACTAATGGTTGATGAAGTATTATACTCATCAGAAGACTTTGAATTAGCAGAGGCTATGAAAAAAGCTTTTAGAGCTGAAGCCATGAAAGATCCTCTGCTTCGATACGCATTAGAACGATCCGACAAACAACGGTTCATGGTAAATCACGCACAACCATTTCAATACGGAAATTTCGAATATACACTCGACACCCGATGCAAATGGGACTTCTGGTTTTCTGCCATGGGTTTTGGGGGTGACCTGAAAAGTACCTTCGCCACCTCTCAAAAACAATTCGAAGAGGCGGTCGACTTTTTTGACTGGGATCGGTCGAGGGCCTGGTACATGGATATCGCCGGTAGCCGGCAAGACTTCATTGTCGGTATCAGCAAAAAGAATTTAAAAGTATTCAAAGTAATGATTTCAAGAGATGACAAGATTTACAAACAAGGCAAAGAGAAATATGAGGAACTCGCCTTCCGATGGTGGATGCTATTCGGATGAATCCGATTGTATCAACAGTACACCCCATTTTCCAAAATTACGCAGCATCTTCAATAAAATCAGACAAGATTCCAGGAGATGGATTATCGATCTATTTTCAGAAAAATGTCCACAATGTGGATCTCCTATGAAAATCATACGGCACCAATGTGGATCAAAAGGAGAATGGCTAAGAGTATATCATTGTAAGAAGTGTAATGACGAATATATATTATTCTAAAAAACATGAACTTAAACATAACTCCAGTAGAAAATATCGTAACAGAACTTTCTTCTATCGATGCTTTCCTCAATATAACAATGAGTGAACAGATAGAAGAGGCCATTCTAAGGGGAAATGATCTGGCTGTATATATCGCTCGCACTGGGAAGCTATTAGCAGATGCTAAATATCACTTGAATGCTAAGAAAAAAACAGAAGTATTCGATACCCTACGAGACACAGCAGCCAGAGCTGGAGCAACTTCAAAAGCCGTCAATGCCATTATTGATAGCCTATGCAAAGACGAGCAATACTTGGTTGATTGGTGTGAACGACTAAATAGAACGGCTACTCACCAATTGGAATGGTGCCGGACTGTAATCAGTAAAGCTAAAGCTGAAATGTCTTTAGCTCCTCAAAGTTATAACAATCCTAAATTTTGACAGATATGGAAGAAATTGTAAAAGAACAACCCATTTATGAAGTACAGAAAGTTAAGGTAAAAAACAACCAACTTACAGCTGAATATACGGAAAAGTATATTGAGGCCAATTATAAAAACAACGTAACAAAATCATCTGAACAATTTATCCATCCGGATCTCAGATACGCATTAGACAGGCTCAAAACTCATGTCACGAAAATTTGTGAAATGCACGAAGCTCTTGGTATAGATATATGTGAGCCAACCGAAGATGATTTAAACGAAAAATTAAAATGCATCGTTATCACCGGATACAGTAAAGGTGGATATGATGAATCTGCAGGTGTCTCAATTCAAGCACAAAAACTTCTGAAAAGCGGGCAAGTATTGAATTTGGCTGTTCCCTTTACCAAGTTCGAAGATGAATCAGGAGAAGGATATCCCTTCGGAGAGAACCTAAGAGAAATCATCAATCGATGTGACTATGAGGTAGATGCCTATTTATTTGAAGAAAAATATGGAGTCAAACAAGAATCTTTCGACTTCGATACCCCTGTAGAATCAGAAATCACCGGTCTAGAAGAATCGTCAGTACCGAAAAAAAGAGGTAGAAAAAAGAAAGAAGAAAATCAGGTTTTAGAAGAAATAAAAGCTTTTGACGAATACGCATAATCTATTTTCATACTATGACAATTATCCTACAAAACACCCAGCAAGGACCATGTTATGCTGTTACTTTTGATAGATACCGCAAGCAGGTGGTTGATCGATTAAAAGAATCGGTAACCACCCGCTGGTGGGACCGGCAAAGTGGAACGTGGTTAATACCGGCCAATCCTAAAAGCAAATTGGAATTGGATCAGCTTGCCTTTTATGTACGACATTTTGAGCCGGTACAATGGGGAAACCATATAGTCAAAACGGATGAAGAACAAGTATTCAGCATCCCAGAAATGCCGGAATTAGAAGGCGACCATGGACTCAAGGTACAACCCTACCCTTACCAACTACAAGGCATAGCCAGAGGACTCCAGTTAAAGCGGTTTATCAACGGTGATGATATGGGATTGGGCAAGACACTGGAGAGTATCGCCACGATCAACAAAGCAGAAGCATTCCCCTGTTTAGTAATCTGTCCCAATGTAGTAAAAATCAATTGGCAACGTGAATGGCATAAATTCACTGACAAAAAAGCTATGGTATTGACAGATTCTGTTCGCGATAGCTGGCCATTCTTTTGGCAAACAGGCATGAATCAGGTATTCATTACAAATTATGAGAGCCTCCGGAAATATTTTGTCCGGAGAATTGCCAAGGCTGACAAATGGACGTTGAAAGACGTTGAGTTTCACAATACGATCAAGTTATTCAGGTCGGTAATTATCGACGAGTCTCACAAAGTAAAATCTACAGGCACACAACAAACCAAGTTTTGCAAAGGTATAGCAACCGGGAAAGAATACATCATCCTATTGACAGGTACACCCGTAGTTAATAAGCCTAAAGACCTTGTTGCCCAACTGGGAATCATGGATCGCATGATCGACATGGGAGGCTGGAAACACTTCATAAATCGGTATTGTTCCGGTCCTAACCAGGCCAGCAATTTAAAAGAACTAAATTACATGCTTTGGAAACATTGCTTTTTCCGACGGGAGAAAGCCAAGGTACTGACACAACTCCCAGATAAAGTAAGACAAGTTGTTACCTGTGAAATAAGCAACCGCAATGAGTATCTTGATGCAGAACGCGACCTGATTGATTACTTGCGCCGTTACAAAGAAGCTGATGACGAAAAGATTCAAAAATCCCTGAAAGGAGAAGTTATGGTGCGCATTGGTATTCTGAAAGACATAACTGCCCGAGGAAAACTTAAAGAAGTCATAGACTTTGTAAAGGATTTCCGGGAAAACGGAAAGAAAATCATTCTTTTCTGTAATCTGCATGAGATAGTAGACCGTTTATTGGACGTATTTCCTTCTGCGGTCTGTGTTACGGGCCGACAAAACATGCAAGAGAAACAAGCTGCAGTCGACTCGTTCCAAAAGAACCCCAAAACGGATATCATTATCTGTTCCATCAAAGCGGCCAGTGCCGGAATCACTCTGACCGCTGCCAGCGACGTAGCGTTCATTGAATTACCATGGACTTATGCCGATTGCGACCAAGCAGAGAGCCGGGCACACCGAATCGGACAAAAAGATTCGGTAAACTGCTATTATCTGTTAGGCAGACGGACAATCGATCAAAAGCTCTATAGGATAATAGAAGAGAAAAAGCATATCAGCAATGCAGTCTTGGGGGCGGAAGATAACATACAAACAAATATTGTAGACATGATGGCTAACCTATTTGATGGAAATGACAAGGAGGATGAACCATGAGCAGCATAAAGTCTTCTGATATTCAATATCCATCTAGAAATTGTACAAACTGCCTCCGATACCCTTGTTTTATGGGACAAGGTATCGGAAGCCATAAAGCGAACTTCGCTGCTTATGGCTGTGTAAATTATATAACTAAACAAATCATTAAACAGAGAAACTATGACAAGAGAAGAAAGAAAACAAGCAAGGATTGAACGATATCATTATTTAGCTGAAAATGCCAGTAAAGAATCAAACGACTTACTTAACAAGTCTTCACGGATGGCTGAAGCGATCCCTTTCGGACAACCTATACTAATAGGTCACCATTCGGAGCAGAGAGACAGAAATTATCGGAATAAAATTTGGAATACAATAGGTAAGTCTGTAAAAGCTGCAGAAAAAGCAGAATATTACGAACAAAAAGCAAAGGCTGCAGAAAATAACAACGCCATCTACTTGGAAGATGAAGACTGTATAGAAAAATTAGAAGAAAAACTAAGGAATCATATCCATCTTCAAGAACAAATGAAAGCAGCCAATAAGATTGTAAAGAGCAAAAAAATATCCGATTCCGATAAAATAGAAAAACTAAAAGATATTGGATTACCAGAAGAAAGTGCAATAAAACTAATAAATCCTGATCAAATTCATGGACCTGGTTTTGCTCCTTACCAATTAAGTAACAACAACGCTATAATCCGGAACACCAAGCAACGATTAGAACAAGCTGTCAAACTAAAAAATACAGAAAGTAAAGAATATATGATAGCTAATGTCAGAGTCGTAACCAACACTGAAGAAAACAGACTCCAATTGTTTTTCCCAGACAAACCCGACGAAGATACACGAACTAAACTAAAAAAGAATGGTTTTAGATGGTCTCCACTAAATGGTTGTTGGCAGTCATACTTAACTCGATTACAGGTATACAGAGCTAAATGTCTCCTTAATAAAGAATAACTCCATCTCCCCGTAAAAACGGGGAGAAATAAAATAATAAAATAAAAATATGAATAGAATAGGATTGTTTTCCATTGACAGTAAATATCCGAATCTAGCTTTAATGAAAGTATCTGCTTATCACAAATCATTATGTGATATCGTTGAATGGCATGATCCTTTTGAACACTATGACAAAGTATATGTATCTAAAATATTTAGTTATACTCCAGACTATGCATATTATATAAATGCTCATGAAATAGAGCGGGGAGGTACAGGATATGACATAGGAAAAGAATTACCTGAAATAATCGACAAGATGCAACCAGACTACAGCATATATCCTTTGATTGACAAACGTACTGCATATGGTTTCCTGACACGGGGGTGTCCTAACAAATGCAAATGGTGTGTAGTTCCTCTGAAAGAGGGTAATATTAGACCATATATGGATGTAGAGGAGATATCCATTGAAGGGAGAAAAAATCTTATACTGATGGATAATAATATTCTGGCTTCTGATTACGGGTTGCAACAGATCGAAAAGATTGTACGTTTAGGTCTGAAAGTTGACTTTAATCAAGGACTGGATGCAAGGTTAGTTACTGAGGATATAGCTAAACTACTAGCTAAAGTAAAATGGATAAAACGCATACGATTCGGATGCGACACACAAGGTCAGATAGCAGAATGTGAACGAGCCACTTCTTTGATAGATAAATATGGTTATCATGGAGAATATTTCTTCTACTGCATTTTGCTTGACGATTTTAAAGAGTCATTTAGCAGAGTAAATCATTGGCGGAATAAAGGGAAAAGATTTTTGCCCCATTGCCAGCCTTATAGAGATCCTAATAATCCACGCCAAATCATACCACAATGGCAAAAAGATTTGGCTTCGTGGGCTGATAAGAAGTGGATATTTAGATCATGTGAGTTTAAGGATTTTGAACCAAGAAAAGGATTTAGATGCAAAGAATATTTCATATGAACACAGAAGAAAAGGTGATGGCCATTATCCATCTATTTCCTGAACTGACTGGAGTGGTTATCCAGAAGGGTTGCTGGAATTGGGTACTGGAGAAAGCAGTTCAGTTTTCCAAACCGACTGTAGACGTGAATAGTAAGTTGGAATTTAGAGAATCCAACTAGTAGAGGAAATATCCCTCTACTAGTTGGGCCATTTCAATTAGTATCTACAATATCTGAATTATCGCTAATGATACCATCAATTTTATTGAACAATGTATTCAAATCGTTTTCAACACTTTCCACATACTCCTTAAGATTTCTTACAACAGATATGTAGATATAATCGTCCAAAAGTGGAGCAAATGCCTTCTCAAGACTGCTTGGGCATTTTTCACGCAAATGGTCGTATAAGCTATCCCATGTTCTGTTCAATTTGTCGGCAATCATGTCAGCATGACTTAAGTTATCCTCCTCTATATCTTTATATTTCTTATTGGTAAACAATTCGAAGTTCAACCTCTGTCGCTTTCGTCTCTCTGATGCTGTAATTCCAGGCAAGTTGGTTAACTTAGTGTTGACGTCTGCAAAATATTTAGCGTTGTCTTTTCCTCCGTCACGGTCAACAAGCAGAAGAAGATCTTCTGAAAGCACTTGTGATTCAAACTTCATCTCAAGCAAATCGACAGAATTAACAAAGTTTACTGGAGTGAATAACTGCCAGAAATACGGAGTGGAACGACAATAAAGTTCCGCATATTTCTTGCGATAAAGATCAAAAGAATGGTCACGACTTATAAAGAACAATTTAGGCTTACCGTCCCAGTCAAAAAGGTACTGGCCCATTTTGACGTCATGTTCTAAAGTTGCATAAGCTTTTTCATTGTTCTTAAGGACTTCATTGAATGCTGTTCTCGATTTTTTTGTATCCTCATAATCATACGAGGGGAGATTGTATAATTCAATATTAGCCTCCTTCAATATGTATTCAATTTGATATGCCAAAGAATAGTCTAAGAAATTTCTGTAATCATCTTCCATATCCTGATCTTCTAGATTAAACAATGCATAGAGATAATCTTTGAAAGTTATAATATCATCAGGAAGCTTGTCTGACTCCTTAAGGTCCGCAAAGTGATTATAAAAGACGTTAGTTGTATTCAATTTAAATTTGCGATTTTCCGCATCAGCAATCTCAATGAGTTGAAGTGCCTGTGCCAGATGCCCTTTCACTTCTGTGATATAAGTGTTTGCGAACTTCAACGAAAGCCCATTTTTATCATTCTTTGCTATCGAAATTAAATCGCGTGCGATCTTGTAATTGTATAACCTTCCTGGCTCGAAATCATCGTAAGCTACACAAAGTATAAGCAATATGACTTGCGTATCTAGGAAGATGTCACGCTGATGCATCGGGAAATTACCGTTATACTCGGTAGTTGATGCTAGCGAAGAAATAAAAGAACCAGCACATAACCGGTAAACTATGTCATTTGAATCACATACTGTAATTATGTCTTTGTAAATTTTCTTACTTTTCTCTATGTCTTTAATATCAGCATTAATGTATTCCAAAAAAGAGTTCTCACTTTCATTTTCGTTATACTGTAGGCCTACATTGTCTACAACAATTGCTGCACTTTTTAGCCTTTTTGTCACGAGATTCTTAAACTCGCTTAATACTTCTTCTGTTTTATCAGCAAGTGCAGTATCTTTGAGAATCGTCTGAACATCCTTTATGAACTGCGTCTTATTATGGCTACAGTCGTTTGCATAATCTGTTAATCTCTGTAGTTCTTCCGATGTAAGACTATAAGTTTTAGGATTCTCTTTGGTAATCATGATTTTGCCACTTTTATATAGCCCGTTTAGGCAATAAGTATGAGCGTCTAATGTGGTCTTACCGACAAAATCGTCAACCCGAGCCTTAATTAACGACTCCTCAATAGGTCCGACATTGGCCATAAGACGAAGCACAAAGCAACGTATCATATCCCGTTTCAACTCACCTGATGCACGGCTAAACTTCAGAAAATCATATGCAGCTAAATCGTCATCTGTTAGTGTCTTTCGGTTATTGACCGAAGGATCCTGCAAGAAATTTGGATTAACGGCAAGAATTTGGAGCTTACGAATATGAACAATGAATAGGTAAGCCGCAAGCACATACTTCAGATGTTGGGCAACATCGGCCTTATTCCAGTCCGGTGCGAGATGAGCATTCTCATTACGTGGAATAACAGCCTTATATAGAATATACTTACCCGTTCCATCAGCACGCCAACTTTCCCCCTGAGTATTATAGTTCTTTAAATCAGAGAACTGTGTCAAGCCAAAATGAGATATTACATTGATAAATGCACCTTTTTGATTGGGTATTGGATTATTCTCAAATACATGTATGCGTTTGACAAACGAATCAAAAAGAATTGATAAATTTCTAAGGGGATTAATCTCTCCGATCTCTGTGAAAATAGCCTTATTCAATGCATCTTCAAGGTCATGAGAAAAACCATTAAGCCCAAAAACACCAGATGTTTCATATATAATATGATACAGGATGTTAAGTGCATCTTTAAGTTCGGAGTCAGTAATTGTCTGCCCATCCTCTTTGAAGACACTTTTAGCATATTTTAAAATGTCGTCAGCGACCTTACTCCATTCAATCATAAAACTTTAAAATTGATTTATAGCCTCAAATGTATGAATAATATTGGAAATGTCACAAAAATCTGGTCAAAACTACCACACCCTCCAATATCCCCCAACTCCAACATAAGGAGACAATCCATTATATCCGATACCATAACCGACCATCACACCGATCCCCCACCTCCGTGGTTTCTCCCGGATGATCTTGGTTTCCGGATATACCCATACGCTATCTAATGACGGTTTATAACCGGATACCCAGGCACGGTAATTTTCGGTTTGGTATTCTTTCTGCGTTATAGGGACAGGGATATAGATCGAATCATGGATCGTGTCACCACCCAAGGTTATATAGACAGGAAACAGCTCCGGGACCTCTAGGACAAGAGTCTCATAAACCGGCATAGGAATACTATCTCTAACCGTGTCACGGAAGCAGATGGTATCAGCTACAGACGTGGAGACTCGTGCTCCCCGTCGCCCATAGCCATAGCCAACTACGGAACATATTGCTGCTGTCAGCAAAATTGTCAACACTATTTTCCAAGGTTTCATAACAGATTCCATCCATCTATTATATCTACCATATCAGCATCGATTCCATTCTCCACTCTCGACATGGCGGCGACTATTCGGATCATCATCTCCCTATTGTCTGTCCGGATTGGATCGTCAGCGGGAATTCCAGATCTTTCTGACACGACAGATATATAGTTTGCCGTGTCATTCTCTTTCTTCGGCGCCCATCTACTGATCATCTGACGGATCGTGTTCAGCTTATAATTTGTCTGATAATTGCGTAGGATCTTGAATATAGCCCGATAACCGTAGGCCATGCTCTCAAATTGCTTAAACTCCTTGTCTTGTGAAGGGATAACCTCGCCCTGGAACTTATCCCCGTTAATCCGGATATTACCAGGATTGTTATTTCGATAACCTCTTGATTTTGCCATAACCTTAACTATTTAACCGATGATAAAAATCCAACTTGATATTCTCATACACAGCCGATACGTTCGTGAAAGCCCGACCGTTATTGGCACCGGACTCATTGTACAACTCGCCCTCGACAACCTTGGCCACCCATTCCACCCAATCCGGGTTCGTGTATTCAGACAGCCGCTTTCCCCTATACCTGTAGGAATCAAACCGGCTATTACGGTCCTCATACATGTTTGTCAGCAATGTCCGGATCTTTTTGGCTGTAGCCTCTCTGTCGGCAATATGATTCTCTTCCCTAACTCTCTTAATCAATCGGCAAACCTTTTCTGTGGCCAAGTCAAAATAGACGCCGGACGTGTTCTTTATCCGGAGCTGTGTTTCCGGAATTAAACCTTCTGCAATATCAACCATGGTTTCGAGATTCTTATTTGCCTTTACCTGTACATCTGTGATCTTCTCGCCAAATTCAGTAAAGATCCGTTCTGTCAGATTCTTGTAAGATACCATGTTCCACACTAATACTCCTATGGCGAATACAAGGAAAAAAGCTGCTATGACCACCAATATTCCATACTCGCTGATGCCTTTTGCTACCTGTAATGCTGCTTCTGTCTGTTCCATGTTTTTCTGATAAAAGGCGGCCTGTCACACCGCCCAATTGATAACCTAAACTACCTAAAACTTAATCCAAATGAATTACATCTTTTGGTTTGAATAATTCCCAAACAACTTTTACTAGATCGTAAAATCCACATCCGGATAATCCGGCTGCAACTCCATATACCAATGTCTGCCACCAGATAAGTCCAGCAAGTGGTTCCGAGATTTTCAATACCCATGCCAGTATGCAGACAATAATTCCCACGCCAACAGATATACCGATCTTTGCGATTCTGCTTCCGTCGATAGCAGGAATCAGCTTGAAGATCTGTGTCACTACGGATGAGATTACAGCAACGATACCAGTAAATGAGGAAAGATCAAGAATAATTTGAGTCCCCTCATTACTTACTTCTGTTTGTGCGAATGCACCACACACAAAGAGCATCAACATGCTCATAACCAAAACAATCTTTTTCATAACCTAAACATTTAAAAGGTGAAACATTATAATAGTCTTATCCATGAAAATCTTTTCCTGCAATACACATAGTCAGCATATCGATCATACTGGTATGCCTCTCTTTCAAAAGATATATTGCTGTATGACTTCTTCCCATATATGAATAGTTTCACTATCCATTCTACCAGATACCACAGGTAGAAGAAGATGTAAAGCATCTCCTTCATTTGCTCCGTATGAATGCGCTCATGATTTATTGTTTGCTCTTTTAAAGGTTTCTTCTCTTTCCGAGCAAATACAAAGCCGAACAGATTAATTGCTACGAACGGCTTAAACGGGATTAATTTGTTGTAGATTACTTTCATTATTTTGTTCTGTGCTATATTTAGCAGAAATAATTATGAAAGACTTAAATCAAACCTTTGGCAAGTATAAGTATTTGATGCAATATCGTATTCTATATACAAATGGCCAACAGTTAGACTTGATGAAAATCCAAGACCTGCAACCCCAGATACGACAATATAATATTTACTATCATCTTTTGATATAGATACAGATAATGGTACTCTTGATCCTTTAATACTACCTGTCATATTTGACAAAGTTGTATATATTTGATTTCCGGCTGTTATGTTTTTTGCCAATTTATCAATGTCTTCAATATCTCCAAAAATATTTGATATATCACTTGATTGTGAATCTGTGTCCAAAGTGTTTATTTTACTATCTAAAGAGATTCCATTTGGATAAATAGTTGATATTTTGTTTATCGCTCCAGAAGAAACTCCTACATATACAATATTAACGATATTAAAACCATTAACCGTTTTTTTAAAAAAAGATATATGTAATTGTGCCCCATAGAAATTATAAATATAAACTGGAGTTGAGGATCTGTTATTGTCTCCTAATATAAAAAACTTTTTGCCCTCCTTTAACGCATTTATAATTTCTGATTTTATATCTCCAAAAGCCGATGCTATTTCTCCAGATGAAGATTTTTCTGTCAACGAAAGTATAGCAGTTGGAAGATAATAAATATCATCTTTTGGAATTGTTCCTAACGCATACTCAAGTTTCCCAATAGCCGTATTAATACTATCCGTAGGCTCAATAGCACTGTACGAATCTGACTTTATGTAATTATTAAGTAATGCTTTTTCTGTTGATTCAAGAACACTTGCCCATCCATTGTTTTTTCTTGCATAAGCATTTCCGTCAGACGGTGCTTCGTCCATCTGACTTGTCTCAACCCATAATCCATTATTGCGGCCATAGGTTTTCCCATCTTTTGGAGCATCTGTAATTCCTCCAGTGCCAGATAAAGATATATTGCCGCTTCCGACGATTGATTCCCCATTAATGGTTTTAAAATCGGAAGAAGTAAGAAACTTACTGTCATTTGTAAGCTGGCTTATCTTTGAAGGTATTGTTGTATCTGCCGGCAAAGCTCCAACTTCTGACGCTGTATAAGTAGGCTTTGTTGCTGAGTTTACCCAGCTCGGCATATTAAGTATATTGCTCCATTGGACAGAATCGGCTGTTCCCCCTCCGCCTCCACTTGCACCGTCAAGACCTTTTGGAACTCCGAAGTTTATTTTGTATTTCGGATTTCCATTTTCATCAACACCATCCTGAACGACTTCCGCTGTTGCTGAAAGTCCCGGATCTAAAGTGGTCGTTGTACCAGTTACAAAGACCGGCGTTTTTCCATTCTCAATTGTCTCAGGAGCTTTGTCTATCTTGTCTAAAAGCTCATTTATCTTCTCTGTTGTATAATTAAGTACTCCCATCGCTTAAAATGTTATCGTCACTGTGTATTCATTATATGTAGAATCTACTTCAATCTCGATTTTATCTATATCTGTATCCGGTTCAATAAATTCCTGACTGCACCCAGATAAAAGGGACAAGAATTGTAAAATGACCAAGTATCTCATATTAGACCTCCTTTAATGAAATATTCTTTATGCTAATTGTGCACGCTGTTACAGATGTTAATAAGAATCCATCTGACACAGTACTATCTCTATCTGCGGTAAATTCCAATGTTATTGTCTTGTAAGAAGTCGATAAAACTTCACCATTAGAATCACCGAATATAACACCATCGGAAGAGACTGCAGATGAAACATCCATAGATGATCCAAACAATGCTACTATAATCGTATTGCTTACAGAAGATTTAGCCTGGAATGTCAATCTGTATTTATGACCTTGTTCTAACTTACTACCTAAATAACCCTTATTAAATGACACAAATGTTGTATCTGAATAAGATGTTATCTTTATTGTCGCTACACCTCCTGAAACAGATACAATAGAAGAATTTCCATTTGCCTTCCAATAAGTTGAGCTTGTCAAAGCTGTTCCGGTAAATATTTCGTCTCCCGTAACCGAGTAAGCCTCAAAGTAAGCTGTAAGAGATTTATTTGAATCCATAGTAACAGTATGCTGTTGATAACCACCATCGCTCCATCTAACAAACCGATAACCTGAGTTAGGCGTAGCATTTACAGTCACTTTTGTTCCTGATTCATAAGATCCAGCACCCGTTGTCGTTCCACCATAAGAAGGACTTGAAGATAAAGACAGTGTATATCTCGTTACTTGTATTTTTGTAAAGTATGCAGTAAGACCTTGCCCGGAAGATGTCCAAGTAACAGTGTGCTTCTGTGATCCACCATCGCTCCATCTATCAAATTCATATCCGTCATAAGGGATTGCTTCTACAACTTCACTTGTTCCTTTATTTACAAATCTCATTGCAGCTGGAGATGGATTTGTTGTACCGCCGTTAGAAGGTGAAACAAATATTCCTACGGAAATTGTTGTAGTAACCTTTGTTCCTAAATAAAGCATATTACTTTCATCCTTTCTGATCGTACCAACTCCTATAATAGACGGATCTATTTCCAAAAATCCATTACTTGAAACTCCTAACATAATCTTCTCAGGAGTAATGACAGCCGCTCTATCTCCTTTGTACATTGATAATTCAGGCATACCTGTCAATTCATTAACAGAGAATTTTGCTACATCCGTCCCATTAAATGCTATTCTTAAATAACCATCTGATATTGTAAGTTCAGTTTTGCTTCCAAGTGAGTGAAGAATACCGTTCATATCAACTGAACCGTCCGTCTTAACTATAAAGTTGTTGTTTATATTAAGAGTATTGGCCTTTATCGCGTTAGCGATTAATTGAGATGTAACGATTAAACTTGCTTCTAGTAACTCTAAATTTATATGTCCCCCCTTTATTATAGTTTGCGACCTCTCTGCATAATACACCATCTCCTCATAGTTGGAGTAACCCATATTCTTGGCTATCTCATCCTTATCTGCCAATGATACTTCTCCTATCTGAGCATCCAGATCCTTTTTTGCTTCAGTAATAGCTTCTTGCTTAATTTGCTCCTGAATGGCTTTATTCGCATTCTCAATAGCTGTCGCTAAACTGGAATATGCGGAGTTAAAAGAAGAATATTTCGAATCAACATTATTCTTTTCTGTTGTCGTTGTCTTGCCATCTGCGATCGCCGAATTAATTGCGCTTATCAGATTCGATGTAGCTGTGTTGAACAAAGATTTGGCACTATAAAGATTCTGTTTCGCTGTTCCGGTCAAGAAAGGATTATTGTACAGAACCGAGTAAGTAGAATCCACATCTTTTTTTGTCTGATTAACGATGTTGATATACTTCTCTATCGCTTTGGCTTCTGCCTCGGAAATAATGCCGTCTGCAAATGCCCCATCAACGTAATCATTAAGATTGGTGACTGCCTCTTTAGCCTCGTTAGCGTCTTCCATAGCCTGCGAAGCATTGTTGTTTGCTTTATCGGCAGCCATTTGAGCATTATCAGAATAACCCTTTAACTTATCCTGAATAGACTTATTGGCTGATTCTACTGCAGCGTAGAACTTGTTATAGTACGTCGTGAATGTCGCATATTTGGTATCGACATCGGACTTTTCACCCGACGTCGCTTTTCCGTCAGCTATCGCCGTATTAATGGAATTTATGAGTGCATCTATCGACGAAAACAAAGAGACTTTAGCATTAGCCAATGAAGTCTTGGCTGATCCTTCCAAATACGGATTATTATATAATCCATTATAAGTAGCCAAGGCCTGCTGTTTCTCATTGTTTACGATATTGATGTACTTCTCGATTGACGTAGCTTCTGATTCTGATATAATACCATCAGAAAAAGCCCCGTCAACATAGCCCTTCAAATCACCAACGCTTTCCTGAACATCCCGGATCTCCCCTTTTGCCGCTTCTGCTGCATCCTTAGCCTCTTGTATCTCTTGTTCAATAAGGCCCATATCCGGAGCATCATCCAAGTTTTCAAACCCAGTTGATCCCGGCTTGATAACGACTTGCCCGGTAAACATATTTTTGTCGGCATTAGGGGATATAACCGTTACCTCCTTATTCAACATCGAATAAGAATTGATACCACTATACAACTTGATACAAGGTGCATCTTCATCATAAGAAGACAGGAAAACAACATGCTGGCGATTAACATCTGTCTTATTTCCGATTGTAACGATTGTATCACCGGCTTTCGGCACCATGCTTCCGGAATCGCAATCATCTATTGACAAATCGATATAATCTTCTCCAACATAAAGAACACGTCTCCAATAATACTGGTTGCATATCTGCTGTGATATATTTTCCTTCACGTTGAACTCCCGGCACTGGGCAAGATCGTCCACAGCGAACTCGTTGACAATTTCCCTGCCGTCCTCTTCCTGTTTGAAATAGCAGCGGTAAGCTTTCGCGCCACCTTCCTTGTTCGCAAGCAACGGGTCGTTAGCGGAATCCGTTAGCTGTGAACCGGTAGAATCATACAGCTCTTCATACTCCGCCGTCACCTCTTCGACCCTTATACATTCCATTCCTGCGGGAGAAAGAACGATACGTCCCCCCACATGGGAAAGGTGCTTTATCTCCAGCGTCTCAAAATAGGCTTTAAGACGGACATAGATTTCATCCAATTCCAGATAGGACCGGCCTGTCTTCGGGTTCCTCTTTAGAACATATCCCGTACCAAACGGACCGGCAGCAAAGTCTTGCGATTCCAAATTATCGCATATCGCACCACCTAATAGACTCAGTAGATATCTTGTCGAGTCTGCCTTATCCTTCCTAAGGAATGTAGCAAGCGATCGTAATGCAGAAAATACATTGTCGTCACTCGCCGGTGTAGAATCATTTGTACGAATGATATAAATCGAACCGCCGCCTCCTGAACCTCCAGTTCCAATATAACTTTGCCCACTGTAGGTTATGTTATCAAGTTTTGATTCAATTTCACCAAGACGGGAATATGCAGTACTCTCTCCGATCGTATAAACAGGTGAATCGTAGGGAATATCCAAGTTGAACTCAAAACCAAGGACACGGGATATACGGCCATTTTCAAAATAAGCCGGGTTAAAAACATTCACACGCTGGCCTATTCCATAAGTCCTATTGATAAGATCACCATATACCCATTCTGAATCCAATGTTGTTGGATAGGTACCATCATCAATCTTTGATCTGTTCGAATAAGCTATCGCTCGTTCCTTCAACTCCTGCTCCGCCTCCGGAATCATGGTGTCAGACACAAAACTCGTGTCAAATCCGGACAGGACATACGTATCTCCGTCTTTAGGATGAAGAATATCGTCCGGAAGAAAACGACCGTAATTCTCGTTTCGGACGATCTCCCATAATTGTTCTTCTGGTTCTTTGTTTTCAGGGTTAAAAGTAACGCCAAACTCCATACCATTCATGGAACCACTCTGAAATATAATTTTCAGTTCCTGGCCTGGCAGTATATACTGACTACTGAAATCAAGATCAGTGTCCTTATACTGGTACACAGTATAAGTCTCTTTTACGGTTGATCCATCTTCCTGCTCGACCTCTTCCGTTCGTTCCACCGGTTGCACATCGGATAGCGTCCCTACTTTATGCGGGAATACATCATCGAATGTGATAATGGCCTCAACTGCCTCCTCTTCCGACATATTTTCATACGCGTCTATATATGGTGTATCTTCCGGAAGCATGAGACGCTTCTGCACCACTCCATTCACCACGATCTGCTCATCAAGTGGACGATAATTCTCCGGTATGTTTTTTGTCGAGCCAAAAGCATAGATTCGGGTAGCGAATGTTCCGCTGCTATCAGTTCTTGACATATTAAGGATCTGAGCACCGATATGCAATTCCACAGCATCTCCGAACTCACATCTTCCGAAATGTATCACGTTGTCAGTAACCCACCATTCACACCCCCATGTCTCGGCCATCATCGTTAGGGCGTCTATCATATTTGTGTTACTATATGAAACCAGACGAGACGTATTGGATACTGTTGAGTCGATGGAGTACGTGAAATCATTACCACGATACTTATACCCGAATGATTTCAAGTTCCGCAGGAATACGTTCAGATGTACATCAAGCGTAGCTGTCAGGCTCCATGAAGCCTCCCTACCGCCATGTTCAGGAGTATATTTGAACTTTTTATTTTTCCACTTCCAATAGTAAGCATCTAAGTGAAGTTCATAATCATATCCACCAGTTGATGCGTTAAATGTCGGCTTATATAAATCGACCAGCTCATATATCTTGGATAACTTACCACCTAAAGAATCATCCAATATTCCAGCAAAATCTATATTATCTCCAAGCTTGAAATAAATAGGATCTTGTACGCTGAACGGAAGGGTCACATAATCCTCTTTCATCAGCGTAAACTTGCCTTTAGCTCCTGAATTGATCTCTATTGAACAGCGTATCTTCCCGGATATGTCTTTGATGTCAATCATTATAATAATATCTCAACCTTTTATTAAAATATAGGTCAAGATATTATTATCCACTTCTATTCTCTATTATCAGGATTCGGCTCAGAAAGTTTCAATGTAAATACTGCTCTCCCATTACTATACTCTGTGAACTGAGTACAAGACAAATAAATCATATTATAATAAACATCAGGTTGGAATTTAGTATTGATACGCAATTGTCCCTTAGCCAATTCTGCACAAAAGCTATCATATTTTGAAAAGAAGTCATCCAAAGAATTAGCTTTCAAAGAAAATTTAATTGAAATTTCTCGTTCATCCTTTTTCGGATTTGTTATAACTACTCGTTTTCCACTCTCTAATCGACTTTTGTTCTCAATAAAGTCTTTATTGGGAGCTGGAGTCATTAACGCAGATAGAGCTGTTGAATCAAGCACTATCCCCCACGATCCGAATGCATCTTTTCCATTAATTGTACACCATCCAATCATACCAATACCTCCGCTGTCCCATCATTATTAAGCTCATAACTACCACCCATATTTTCTATTCTTATAACTGCATATTTCCCTACATTTATTACCGCCTTGGCTCCATGCATCAAGATAATCTTATAAACCTTATCTGTACCAGAGAAAAAAAGGTTCGATTTGGAACGTCCTATTAAAGCGACATCTTCATTACTAATTACAACATCCTCATCAACATATACATTATATGGACGCACATAGGACTTCATATTCCTAAACATATCTATTGACGGATAATTATTTCTTCCGCAAAACTCCCGGCCTTGTGGCGTAAAAAACAGCCAACAAAGACTTTTCCAATCGGTAGCCTTACTGGAACCACAACAAGCCCCTAATCTCACCGCCTTACGTAAAATACTATCAACCGTTTCCATATTATAAATTCTTAGAATGTTCTTCTATTTTCACTAAAAGTTTCTCAATTGACATCAGAGTCTTTGTATACTTAGCTATATTCTCCAAATGCAAGTTTGATATAATAGTCAAATTAACAAGACCATCAATATTTTCAACGCATTCTCTATTAGAATCAACTAACATTTTGGAGAATTGAGAAATCTGTATCAACTGTTCCTTACTTTCTTCTCCGGTAACCTGTAGTGCCGTAAACCTACCACTTAACTCTCCAGCATCCTCATGTGTCATTTCAGAACCAAATCCGCGACTTGATGCCGATTGTTGAGATGACGATCCTTCCTCCTCATTTTTGAATAAATCACTGGCCCAATCAAATTGTTTATCAAGTTCTTCCTGCAGCTTATCTGCCATATTATAGATATAGTCCTGTTCCCAACCTGTAAGGACATTATCGGCATAGAACTCTTGTAATTTTTTACGTATTTGTTCCATTTGACCAGATGCTTTAATGGCTGACTTTATAGATTCCGTAACCATCTGTTGCATCATCTGTCTCACAACATCCCTTGCGGACTTAGAGGCATCTGTCCCATTTGCCCAGGCATCGGCTAAAGAGGATGAAAAATTTTCGATAGCAGACTGCACATCCTCTCCAAAAATAGCATCGACAGCAGATTGCTTATTATCCTCAATCGTTTGATTGATATCCTCAATCTGGTTCTGCCATTCCTTTATTCGGTCATCATCCGTTTTCTTCTTACTCTGCTCTTCCTTGATCTGATTCTGGATAAGAAGCTTCTGTTGCTCTAACAATTTATTTTGCTGCTCAATCAAATTTGATGCATCCTTAGAATAGGCCTTCTCTATTGATCGGCCAAGATTGTCATAAGAACGATCAAGCGTATCTATCTGGTCTTGCAATCGCTCTATCCTCTTCTCATTTTTCGAATCATGTATTTTAGCGATAGAGGACGCCAAAGAAGTAACCAATCCTATAGCGGCACCTGCAGCGGTACCAATACCACCTAGGCCTAATGAAGCGGCAGCAGAAGCCCCTTGCATTGCTGAGTTTACCGAATCCATCGCAATATTAAAGCCGTCTGCTATGCTTCCAAAAACTCCACCAAACGAATCACTTAGCTTACTAAATGTACCAGAAAGAGAACTAACCGATTCCATTACCTCATTAACTCCACTATTGATAAGACGCAAGCCCTCCTCCATCTTTTTTGCATCACTACCTGCTTCAAAGAAACGATTAATGCCTGTCACTACCTTATCCATAGAAGGTCTCAGCTCGTCAGATTCACGTTGAATATCAGAAAGGGCATCCGATATGTCCTTCAGTTTCTCCGGTGATTGGCTCCAGAGGTCAAACTGCTCTTTCGTAATACCTAATTCAGCTCCCTTTGACTCACTCCAAGATCCGGACTGCAGGAATCCCAAGGCTTCAGCCCCCCGTTCCGACAAGTCCTGCAATTCTTTAAGGGTCTTTTCCTTCATGTTAGAGAATAGCCGCGTAATGGCGTTTGTCGTTTTGTTAGCCTCCGTTTGCAAGTCGGCCACCTGTTTTTTATATTCCTCATCCAACAAAAGCCGCTCTCCCTCGGTCGTAGCCTTACCACGCTTATCCTCATAATCATGCTTGATAGCAAGCAACTTTTCCTGGAAATTACCATACGCTTTCAGGTAATCATTCATGGCTTTGTTCTCAGCCTCCAATTCCTCCTTATCAACGGAAGTAGTCCCTTTCTCTTTTTTTACCCATGAGTTAACCAGCGCTGTCCTGATCTCGATCGTTTGTTCCCGCGTCAAATTACCATTTTGGGCATCTTTCCATTCTTTTTCCTTGGCCAATATCGCGGCGATCTCATTATCATAGTTTAGATTAATCTGAGCTATTTTTTTCGCAGATCCTTCCTGCATTAAATCAATTTCGTCTTGTTGGTTTTGGCGACGAAGTGCCAAAAGTTCATTTTGGAGCCTTTTCTGTTTCTCAAGTTCTTTATTATCTATTGTTTTTGAATATGTCGGTTCCTTCTGTTTCGATTGACTATTAGCTAGTGCCTCAGCTTTTGTACGATCTTTCAGCCCTTGTACAACTATCTCCACAGCCTTATCATACTCAACCTTCAATTGCTCATTACGTTTCCTCAATTTACGCAATTCCAAAGCCTCTGAAAGACTAGTATCAATCCAACTTTTATTATCTAACTGAGAAATCCGTTTGCTATTCTCACTCATTTCCTTCTCTATGGAGTTCACGGTAGCTCTCTGTTGCGCCATAGCACGGTCGTCCAGAGATTTAGATAACATCTTATTAACTTCAACCATGTCCATTAAAAGGAATTTTTGTAAAGACAGATTTTTCAACTCATCAGGGTAAAGTTCCTGTAGCTTTTTATAAGCTTCGACTTTTTGTAAAGTTGATTTATTCTCATCTTTCAATATGCTTAACATTTCTTCCGTCTGAGTTCTCATATTATCAGACCATTCTTTCATTTCCGCAACCCTCTTATTATGCTCGGCCAAAGCTTTCTCCGAAGCTGTAGCCTGCGTCGCAAGTTTGAATATGGCAAATCCTAAGGCTGTAACACCAGCGACCGCCCATACATACGGATTTGTAAGGGCGGCTTTCCCCGCGGCCAACATGGCCACGGCTTGTTTTCTTAAAGCGCCGGTAAGCAATGTTGTAGCTGTAGTATGTTGAATAGTGGCCAATCTACTTAAAGCGGAAGTTTTCGCATACGAATTTTGAGCGACTTGAACCAGTAAAATGGCTGTTTTATAAGAGAGAAACGCTCCCACGGCATTCTTAACCAACGATTCAAGATTCGATATGGTTCCCTCTATATCATTATTCTCGAATGCGTCATTAAATGCCTTAGCGATATCAGACACTTCTTTTAGGATATTTTCACCCAAAGGACGCAAATAGGCTTGTATATTATTAGCCAATAATATAAGCTGGTTGCCAGCCTCATCCTTCATCTTCCCGAAGGCCGCTTCCGTCGCCCCCAACGAATCCCGGAGTTCCTTCAAATCCGAAGCGGCGGATCTGGCGTTCTTGCCTGTCAAGGCTAAAGCGGCGGCCAACCCCTCATCCGTTCCAAGCATCTCTTTCATTTTCGAAGCCGAACCGCCCGCCTTTTCGTTTATCAGTTGCAAGGCCTCTTGGAATGTACGGCCATGGAAAGCCGCATCGCCAAGTTCATTCGCGGTACCCTGGATGGCTGCACGTATCTTCGTCATTGCCTCAGCGGTTGGAGTTCCTTGTTTAGTTAAAGACGCGACCGCCGCCAGCACCTCGTCTATCCCAATACCATAGGCCGCTGCGATTGGAGCAACTTGCGCAATTGAAGAACCAAGCTCCCCGAAGGTAGTCTTACCCAAGCGAACGGTCGTAAACAATTGGTCCGATACTGAAGAGGCTTTATCCGCTGACAAATTATAAGCGTTCAGGATAGTCGTAATGGCATCAGCGGCCGTAGCCGTATCCGTTAATCCGCCAATAGCCGACCTTGCCGAAACTTCCAAGATTTTCATCCCGTCCGCCCCATCATGACCAGCCGAGACAATCTCATATAAGGCCCTGGCAGCTTCCGGGGCCTTGATCGGGATCTCCCGCGTAATATCCATGACCTGATTCATGAAGCCGGTCATATCATCCGAGACTTGCGTCGAGATAGTAGCTACCTCTAACATATTCTTCCGGAACTCTTGCTCAAAATCATAAGAGCTTTTAGCGGCTTTGGCAAATGCCGTCGCAGCGCTAATCCCGATGCCACTGAATATATCAAAAGAGGTCACCTCGCTAGCCAGTGCTTTTATGATACCCATAGCCTCACGCTTACCTTCATATAACCCTGTATTATCTATACCGGTAGCCATATATAGGGCACCATTAAAATTCCTTACTCCCATATTTTTATTATAAAATATAAAGCCCTGACTTGCTTCACAGCATATCAAGGCTAAAATCTAAAACTATGACAAACACAATACGATAATATATATCAAATACTATTCACTTTCCTAACTCGTTTTAATTTACCTGTGACAAAATCTGTAATTTCTATCCACTCACCTTCTTCCTCTTCCGTTTCTGATTCAGATCCCTTTAATACAGAATTACGCTTGCTAATGACATATCCATGTTCTTGAAGCATTCCTGTAATAATAGCGAAACTACTATCAAGAACCTGTTCGTGTGTATAACCAAAAGCATCATTGCAGGTCACAAGGAACATGAAGCTACTTCTTGGTCCTTCATCCAAGTCTTGCTGTTTCTTTGAAGGGCTATTATCTCCTCTTCGCTTATTGGGCTCACAGCTCTCATAGCTGTGATAGTATTTAAAAAAGGGTTACAACCAATCCTAAACAAAATAGCATTCAATAATATGTACATATCCTGCCACGTACAGTTGTCCCTCAATACATCCCGAAACCAATTTGGCATATTACCTTTCTTATTATATAATCCAAGGCAGATTATATCAAAAATTGTCTCATCATACTTAGCCATTATATCGGCTATTTCCTTATCAAAATGAACATCTTCCTTTGCTACTAATTTATCCAAATCATCATTATCAAAACATAGAAGCAAAGGTTTTATCCTAAACCATGTCCTAACGGTAATCGGAGTCACCACAATACAATCACCTACTTTTTTCCCTTCTGGAATAGAATCTTTTTTGGAGAAATCAAACGGTATCAAGACAGGTTGATCCGTTACAGCATCACTCTCCATACTTAAAATGTTCTTTACACTCATATTTTCTATTAAAATATAAGAGCCTCAGTAAAAACCGAAGCTCTTATAAATTTATAGTTAAGGCTCAGACGTAACAGCTTTAACCTCCCTTGAATAAGGAGATCCCGCTATCCCTGCGGAAGAAACAGGAGTCAATTTAGTACAACGCACCAACAACTGATCCGTCTGTTCCGCTCCAGGTGCACGTCCAATCTTACCGAATACCTTACACAAAGCAAAGATATATTCAGTCTGTTTTCCTTTATAGGGTAAAGTCACCAACTTGATCGATTTTCGGATGATCGGCATCTCGACCGGAGCCTCCCACTTATCTCCAGAGGCCTGACCTCCCATGAAAACTTTCAATTCCGAGGCCATTGGTGACGGAATGCCAAAATCAAAACTGTCGGCATCACCCAATTTATCGAATGATTCCCAAGGATCATTCATACCTTCAGCGAAAAAATTCACTGTCGTCGGGTCATTGAAATTAAACACGACCGTCCCCTGCTCAATAATCGGGCACTGGGTAAACTCAGTACCAGCGATTCCATCACCCGGTTCAGCATATCCCAAATAGGAAATACCTACCGCCAAACTTCTAGTTTCTGCCATTTTCTAATCCAATTCTGTTATTACTTCCAATCTTATATTCGTACAATCGAAGCCTTCTTTAGCTTCGCCCATAGGTTCGGACCATACGATCCGAGATTCCCAATACATTCCATAAGGGTGCAGAATCTTGCGAAGCGCCCTTTTCACCTTCCGGACTACATCCATCATATCCGGACGGTTCATCATTCCACTCCTGTCCATCTTGGGAATGAAAACATTCACGTTAACATTAGCCTTATTAACGTAATCCTTCTCATTGACAATTAACGACCGGACCGTGATATGGGCACGTCGCTCTCCAGTAGCCGAACTATCCTTGTAGGGGATCAGGCCCGTATCGGCGTCCTTTACCGCCTCAAAAACAATGTCGACTATATCAAACTCATCAGCCATATCAATATCCCTTTTCTGTTAGCTTGTCAAACAAGACCTTACTCTGCTTTTTTATCCAATCCTCCGTGGTTTCTGCGGAGGAAGTGATCACGTCCAAATTAGCTATACTCTCCACACACGCAGCATAGGACATGGCCGCTACCCCAATCAAGACCCATCCGTTATTTAAACTCGAAGCCAACTGGGATGTCAACTTTCTAGCTTCAGACTGGCCTGTCCTTCGATCTGTTCCCTTATCGGATAATCCATAGTTCTCGGCAAGTACACGACCATCCTTAACAATCACATATCCAATAGAGCTCCTAAGATTCCCGGTATGATCCTGATAGTTGCCATTCTTTCTCGCCAACCGGACGAACTCCTCACCAGCCCGTTGCAATAACTTATAGATCCGTTCCTCTGCCTTATCGACACAATAATTGAAAAAACGATCTATATCCCGATCCGTCCACATTGGGGTAAGTCCTGCTTTTCTCGTCATATCACACGTATATCACTGAATGTGTTTGAAATTTCTCCCAGCAAATGATCGGAACATCAACCGTTTCGGAATCAATACGGAGGCGAGAAGCACCCTCGATCGGTTCCTCCCTCGTTGAAAATTCACCATGAACAATAAATTCCCGCCCATCCGCGTTCACCTTAACCTGGTTCCCGCTATTAGAGGCGAAATACAATCCACGGATAATCCTCTCCGATGGCTCTCCTTTCACCCACTCCCCATTTTCCAGGGAACCGGGCTCAACCGTGATAACCGCCGTATGCGGATGTCTTCTCACCATCTGTTTCCAACCTTTCCTTTTGGTATCTCTATCTTGTTCCCGACCAGCTCGGCCTTCTCGGGCTCACCTCCCTCACGATACAACCTTCTCGCCATAGCGTCGTACCAGGAGCGCGGATATGAGATTGACAACTTGTTCTCCGTGAAGTCCGGCAACCCGCCGACCATAGCGTACAGGTCGGCGGCCACCAGCTTTTGCGTATCACCACTAACATCGACCCCTATCTCCGAGCCTTCCAAGCCCCGGGACGGCAAAACGACGTTATCCAAGAAATCCTCACAATCCGAAAGGCCCGGATAAGACAATATGATCTCCCGAATCGTGGCCATACTCATCACTCCCCGTTTTCCGTGTCAATAGCCGTATGATCCTCCGGATCCACATTCTCTCCCAAGAAAGAGGCCGGTACGTTATCCGTACCTTCGGTATCCTCATCCTCCGGCCATTCAGCGCCATCCACTTTCATGATGTACATCGCGTCCGGATCATTAACGACCGGGATAGCGTTCGCCTCGGCCTTCGTCCATTCCTTGTAAGGCTCAAGCTCGGACCACTTCGTGATAAGGATCCAATCCTGTTTAACCATCAAGGCGATCTTGCGCAAAGCCTCAGACGATTCAGCGGCGATTGGGCCATGCTGGATGTCGCCGACCTTCAAGTCCTCAAGAAAACAAACGCGTTTCCGTTGCCACGGGTTGATCGTCTGGCGCTGGTGAGCGGCATTCTCGATCCGGACGGCGGGATTCACGGTCACGATCTGAACCGGGATCTCCTGCTCGGCCAAATACTCATTGATCAACTTTTTCGTGACCATCAACTTGGTTGTCGAATTAACCCAAGCCTTCAACGTATCGAAGGTCGATTTTTGCTTCTTGAGCAATGTGAAATCGGCCACGTGCATCACCACGTAACGGATCGTCACGCCCTCGTTTGAAGCCTCCACAACCGCGTCTTCAATATCCTGCAAGCCATTCGCGGAAGCGGCCGTTCCCCAATCAACCGTCGATTTCAGCTTGTTCTTCTTAGGCATTCCACAACCGACAAACTCCGCTGTTACCACGCCATTGTTATTTTTCGCCGACAAATGGAACCCGCCACGGCTCATCATCTGCATACACCACCACTCAAAACGGCCACGGACCGAGTTGTAAACGAAATCCTGGTCCTTGAAAGCGAGATTCAACAAGGCCAGCTGATCCGCGTCACCTTGCGCGTCACGCTCCAACTGCTTGTACTCATTATAGTCGCTCTCATTCATTCCCCGTTTGACAGCGGTCTTGGGAATATCACCAGAAATCTTGCTGACAACCTCCCGGGTTTTCTGCGGAGCGGAAGCGTCAAAGCTGATCACGTCAGCGATAACAGGCGCGCCCTTCTCTCCCGCCAGCGTCTCCCACTTCAATGATGTCTTTTTCTTAACACCGAAGAAATTAGGGAAATAGACCGGTTTCACATGACGGGTATTCAAGCGTGCCGCCATGTTTTTCTTGTTTACTTGCTTAATCAAACTTCTTTCCATATATCAATCAAATTTCATGATCACACAAACCTGATAAAAGGCATTTTGGCCTTCAATCCCGCATCAACCGGGAACGGCATGCAGGCCTCGTTAACCGTTCCCCGCGCCAAAAGTCCAGCGGTCTGGTTAGCCACGGTAAGATCCACCTTACTCATGGTCACGACCAACTCACCGTCAAAAGGCAACTTGGCCGACGATGCCGATTGCTTGTCCTTTGCCTGCACCAGCACTTGTCCCTTGGTTGCCGAACCAATAGTAGCCTCAACCGTAATAACGTCATAATCCGCGTTGCTCTTGTCGATAGCCGTAATCTTGTCGGAAGCGCCAGACAACGAGCCTCCAATAGTCACGAAATCGCCAACGCCAAACAGATGATTCTTCGCCACCTTATAAGTCGTCTCACTCCCAGCGTCCGAAGCCAAGGCCGTTTTCAACACATGATACAGCCCCGTCTCAACATCCTTGACAACTACGACAATAGGAGGTAACTCATCCAAAGCCTTCCCTTTGAACAGGGCATTAGCCAATCCCTTACGATCAATGGTACCACCACCAACAACGTCCTCGATAACCTTCTCGATACCTGGAGCGTACTGAAATTCCCTCTCTGTTTTCCTGTACATACCTTATGATTTTTACTGATTATTCAATCCCCAAGTTCACGACACCCGGGGCCTCATTATTCACACTCACGTCGCCATTCATCAGCTTGACCCAATCCGCCTCTGACCGTTCCGGAATTTGCACGGGACCTGGAGCGTAATCGCCTCTAGCCACCGCGTCATCAATTGCCTTTTGCTGAATACCCACATATTCGTCAGATAGCTTCTTTACCTGCTCCTCGATAGAGACTTCCGAGGCAATATCCACACGTGAAATCCAATCCTCAGGCAATCCGGAATCCTTTAACAACTTGCGGGCGGATCCTTTTTTAGCGTCATCCGCAGATGTCGTGATCGATTTCTTCATCTCACCCATCGCCTCGTCAAAACTCTTTTTCATCCCGTCCAAGTAAGCCTTCAACTCCGGGCTGATCCCCTTCAGCAGATCCTCCTCTTTTGTCTCATTTCCCTTATTAGGATCCTTGACAGGTTTTCCATCCTTCAATCCATACTTTTCCTCATAAGCGGTAACCGCGGCGGCTTCCGCGGATGTCTTCGCCTCATTTTCCGCCTCCTGGATGGCTGGAAGAATATTTTCCTTGAACAGGTCAACACTGGCCTCCAAACCTTCCGCCTTATCAATCTTGAATGTTTTCTGGATACGTTCCGCGTACTTTTCCGGCACGCCTTTTGTCTTACAGGCCGCCTTGATTAAATCTAAAATTGTCATAACCGTTTTCTGTTTAAAATATAAGGGAAGGAAGAAAATACCGAGCATAAAAAAAGCCCACCGGATAACCGGCAGGCCTCATATAAGTTCCAATAAAAATATTTTTCGATTTACAGCAATTGGTTGGATTTTAACCATTTTTTTCCGCTTGGCGTAAGGAACCACAACAACACCACCACGCATGGTATGCCAACCATCCCCAATATAATTAATGTTCCCATTATTTTTCCTCCTTCTTTTTATTCGTCAATATCAATCCTAACAATAACAAAGCGATAGACACGACCCCGCTTAATACATAGATGAGCCAACGCATATCCTCCAAGTCCTTTATCAAGGAGGCGACAAAAACACCTGTTAAAAAGAACTTAGATACATCAATCAAATAATTTCCTAGTTTCTCTTTCCACATAGCACAAAAATAATGCAACAAGACGAAAACTCAAAGGTTTTTATGTTTTTTATTGCATAATCCAAAATAAATACTCATCTTTGCAGTGCTACAAGTTATTGGTCATAACCAATTCGCAGAGCAAGCGGTTAATTTGCTCAATTGTTTGTTGGGCTTTTTTTATGCCCGATAGTTTGCTGGCGACATATATGTCGGGAGCAAACTCTACATAGGATATTGGCGGTTGCCTATACGTAAGTTAGAAAGCTCTCGAATTGAGACCATAACTTGTAGCAGCGTATATGGCAGCCGCTTTTTTGTTTGCCAAACAAATAACTTTAATGCTACAAGTTATGACTGATTTAGTATTCAATGGCAAGGACGGCCAAGCTCTGACAAATAGTTTGTTGGTGGCTGAAAAGTTTGGAAAAGAGCACAGACATGTTTTAACCTCTATCAGAGAACTGATTAAGGGGTGTGCCGAAAATTCGGCACACCCCATGTTTATGGAAACCACCTACACGCATCCGCAAAACGGACAGGAATATCCCATGTTCATCATGAACCGTGACGGTTTCACATTATTAGCAATGGGTTTCACAGGTGAAAGGGCCATGGAATTTAAACTGGAGTTCTTGAACGCTTTTAATAAGATGGAGTCTTTGTTGAAGAGCGACGACTACATTCTCATGCGTTCCCAACAGATTCTGCAGGGGCGTTTGGAACTGGCGGAAAAGA
>ERZ836877.636-NODE-636-length-58902-cov-4.607830_pt1 | contig 58902 bp, 46 predicted proteins | sample MGYA00519469_ERZ836877 | MGnify/ENA primary metagenome ERZ836877 (study PRJEB31850, sample SAMEA3708809) | human gut metagenome | biome: human gut; feature: human-associated habitat; material: faeces | place: China | collected 2014 ...
CCTTATCACGCCGATGGTACTGCGAAAGCGGAAGAGTAGGTAATCGCCACTTTGAAATGAAGGGACTCAGCAATGAGTCCCTTTTTTTATGTCAAAACGCACGGCCTTTAGACAAGGGTACGGTCTTTTGTATTGTGACGCAGGCTCTCCGAGCCTCGTGATATAGTTGGACAAGAGAGGGGGAATTTAAACAGGAGAATATAGATTTAGACAGGAGAGCGTAAAAGTAGACAGGAGAACAGAAATGTTGACAGGAGAATATAGATTTAGACAGGAGAATGGAAATGTAGACAGGAGAACAGTAGAACAGTAGAACAGGAGCAGCCGGTACTGGAGGGACGGTGTCCACACCGGCCGCCGCATCGATGCAGAGACAAATTGACGACGTGGACGTCGTCATCCCAGTCGCGCGGATCCTGTTCTACTGTTCTCCTGTCTAAATTTTGGCGCCCGCGGAGGACGCGCCATTGGGCGTCGCTAAGAATAATCCTATTCGCTATAATATGCTGTAATATTAAAAAACGTTAAAATATGCGGATAAGAGAGACAAAGTGTTAACTTTGTGAATTATCAATATCATTCTGACGGTAAGCCTTTACGGTTATTGCCCAATGATAAACGACAAGACAATGAAACACACAAGTACTATCAGGACGCTGGCAATGGCCGCTGCGGCGGCAATGATGCTGCCAATTCAGACTATAATGGCCGATACAAGGACAAATGGTGGTAATGCTTATCTGCTTGATCAGTCTGTTGATGTGAGCCGAGATTTCTCAGACTTTACAAATACGTATTTCTTTGTAGATTCGTTGACGTCGTTCGATATAAAGACCGGTAAGGGGACTGTGGTTTGGAAGCGCCGGCAGTTAATGCCACGTCAGGCTTTTAACGCCAACACGTATCTGCATCAGCCTCTGAAAAGTCTTGATTTTCCGAATACTGCATATCCTCAGGATCCGGAACTGGGGTTCAGCATTGAACCGGTCAATGCGCGTACGTTGCGATTCCGTATGCATACCTCACCGGTAACTCCTGAGTGGCCGGACAGCCTTTCGCCCATGCTTGCAGGCCCGGTGACCGTAAATGCCAATCACTGGAATGTGACTAAGGTGGGTAAAGACATAGTGTACAGTTCCGCTTATGGCAAGCTTGTAATAAAGGCAGATCCCTGGAGATTGATAATGTATGACAAGGATGGTAATGAGCTTACCAGAAGCCGTGTATGGAGCGACAACGACTCCACACAGATCAAGGTGCCTCCGTTCAGTTTCATAAAGCGAGGATCGGATAATTCGCGATCCATAAATCCTGTCTTCTCCATACAGCCTATGGAACGGATATTCGGTTTCGGCGAAGCTCCGGGTCCACTTAATAAGGTGGGACAGAAGCTGAATCTGTTCGTCACTGATCCGCAGGGGCCGGAATCTCCGGACATGTATAAGCCGATACCATTCTTTTTCAGCAATCTCGGATACGGGGCATTCATCCATACAGCAGCTCCGCTGACAGTTGACGTCGGCCAGAGTTACATCGGTGCCAACAAACTGTTCATGAAAGACGAGGATCTGGATATGTTCCTGTTCTGGGGCACGCCGAAGGAGATACTGAGCGAATACACGGCCTTGTCAGGGCGTCCCGAAATGCCGCCGCTATGGTCGTTCGGCACATGGATGAGTCGCATCAGTTATTTCACTGAAGATGAAGGTCGCGAAGTGGCCAAGCAATTGCGTGCAAACAGGATACCTGCAGACGTGATACATTTCGATACAGGATGGTTTGACGTGGATTGGCAATGCGATTATGAATTCTCGCCGGCTCGATTCAAGGATCCTGCCAAAATGATAAAGGATCTTGACAAGGATGGCTTCAAGATCTGTCTGTGGCAATTGCCATACTTTGTGCCGGGAAATAAGTATTTCAAGACTCTTGTAGACGAGGGCATGGCCGTACGCAATGGTCGCGGTACGCTGCCCTACGAGGATGCCGTGCTTGACTTCACCAATCCCAAGACAGTGAAATGGTATCAGGATCAGCTTGGGAAACTGCTTGAGATGGGTGTAGGCGCGATCAAGGTTGATTTCGGCGAGGCAGCTCCTCTGGATGGCATCTATGCCAACGGCCGCAGCGGACTGTATGAGCATAACCTGTATCCCGTGCGCTACAATAAGGCTGTGGCAGACATTACAAAGAAGGTAAAAGGCGACAACATAATCTGGGCACGCTCCGCCTGGAGCGGTTCGCAACGGTATCCGTTGCATTGGGGCGGAGACGCCGCGAGCACCAATACCGGTATGTTGGGCACTCTTCATGCAGGTCTGTCTCTCGGTATGAGTGGCTTCAGTTTCTGGAGCCACGATATGGGCGGCTTCGTGACATCGACACCCGAAGAATTGTATCGCCGCTGGCTGCCCATGGGCTTCCTGACCTCGCATACACGCGCCCACGGTGCTCCTCCTACAGAACCGTGGCTTTATAACAGGGAATTTACCGATTATTTTCGCAAATGCGCCGAAATGAAGTATTCGCTGATGCCATACATCGAGAAAGAGGCCGAGGAATGCGCGGCCAACGGATGGCCTATGTTCCGTGCGCTGCAGGTAGAGTTTCCCGAGGATCCGGGAGTGTGGCAGATTGAAGACGAGTATATGTTCGGCAAGGAATTTCTGGTGGCGCCGTTGCTTACGCAGACCAAAAAACGCAGCGTCTACCTACCGGCAGGTCAGGAATGGGTGAACTATCAGTCCGGAAAAACGTATGCCCCCGGTTGGCATACGCTGACTCCAGATGGAGAGCTGGATTGCATAATCATGGTGCGTAAGGGTGCTGAAATTCCGACCGTTAAACCGGCACTCTCTACATCGAGAATAGACAAAAGCACGCTTAAAACAGTAAAATATTGAGGTGACGTTTGTCTAAATGGATTGAATTGACTATTTTTGCATATATGATTCCGTATAATACAGATAACGAAAAATTACGACTTCCGGAGTTTGGACGCACAATCCAGACTCTGATAGAATACTGTGTGCATCTCGAGGACCGTGAGGAGCGCAACAATTGCGCGTACGCGATAGCCGATGTAATGGCCAATCTGTTTCCAGAGCTGATAGGTGATGACAGCGACATGTCCAAGATATGGGATCAGATGCAGATAATGTCGGGGTGCCGTCTTGACGTGGACGCTCCATACGAGTTGATAACTGCCGAAGCGATTAATCCGAAGCCTGATCGCATTCCCTATACCGCAGGCCACATAGCATTGCGCCATTATGGCAAGTATGTCGAGAAGATGATACCTGTGATAGCGGATATGGAGGAAGGTCCTGAACGCGACGACCTGATATTGACAATAGCCAACCACATGAAGAAGGTGATGCAGCTGAACAATAAGGAAGGCGTGGACGATGCGCGGATTCTGCGCGATCTCGCTTTCTTCTCAGGTGGCAAGATATCTTTGGACCCCGAGCAATATTATCTGTGCGATTTCAAAGAGACGCCTCAGGCGCAGCAATCGAAGAAGAAGCATAAGAAATGAGCAGTTTCATAGTTGAGGGCGGTCATGCGCTGCATGGCGAGATAAGTATCAACGGCGCCAAGAACGAGGCGCTGGAAGTGATATGCGCCACGTTGCTGACCAGTGACAAGGTGACGATTACGAACCTGCCGGAAATTTCGGATGTCAGGAATCTGATAGCGATGCTGGCGGATATGGGAGTTAAGGTTCATTATATCACACCCCGTGAGTGCGAGTTTCAGGCCGACAGCATCAATCTTGACTATCTTAAGAGCGAGAAATACAGCAAGAAGGCCGCGTCGCTGCGAGGATCAGTGATGATACTCGGCCCATTGCTGGCCAGATATGGCGAGGCGTTGATGCCCAAACCCGGCGGCGACAAGATAGGACGCCGCAGAATGGACACCCATTTCGTAGGGTTCAGCAAGCTGGGCGCACAGGTGGAATACAATCAGGAATACCGTACGTATCAGGTGTCGGCTAAAAACGGACTCAGGGGCACGTATATGCTTCTTGACGAGGCTTCGGTGACCGGTACGGCCAATATACTGATGGCTGCCGTTCTTGCCAAAGGAAAGACAGTGATATATAACGCTGCCTGCGAGCCCTACATACAGCAGTTGTGCCGGATGCTCGTAGGCATGGGTGCCAGGATATCAGGCATAGGTTCCAATCTGCTGGAAATTGAGGGCGTAAGTGAATTGCACGGCACCACCCATAGGCTGCTTCCAGACATGATAGAGGTGGGCAGTTTCGTGGGAATGGCTGCCATGACAGGCTCCAATCTGTTGCTGAAGGATGTGGGCGTACGCGATTTAGGTATGATGCCGGAGGCATTCGCCCGCTTAGGTGTCAGCATGGAGATAGAGGATGACAACATCCGTGTGAACCAGAAGGAGATATACGAGATAGACCAGTTCATGGACAAATCGATCATGACCATAGCCGACGCGCCGTGGCCCGGTCTGTCGCCTGACCTGATCAGTATCATGCTGGTAGTCGCCACGCAGGCGCGCGGCAGTGTGCTGATACATCAGAAGATGTTCGAGAGTCGCCTGTTCTTTGTCGATAAGCTCTTGGACATGGGAGCGCGCATCATACTTTGCGATCCGCATCGTGCGGTGGTGATAGGAGCCGGAAAGTTCCATTGTCTGCGCGCCACCGATATGGTGTCGCCCGATATCCGGGCCGGCATAGCGATGCTGATAGCGGCTATGGGTGCCAAAGGCACGAGCCGGATACAGAACATCAACCAGATAGATCGCGGTTATGCCAACATCGATGGCCGACTCAACAAATTGGGGGCAAAAATCATTAGAATAGAAGAATGACGTGCTTCCGCCGCATATACGGTTGAGGCAAACGATAGAAATAAACAGATCTGTAAACAGACCCATTGATGATAAAGGAGGAAGAAATAATTGAGATAGGCAAGTTCCAGAAAACGCACGCGCTTAAGGGGGAATTGAACGCACTGCTGGATGTGGGGCCTGAATATCTTGAGGACGGTAATCCTCTGGTAATGCCTGTGGACGGCCTGTTTGTGCCGTTTTATGCCGACAGCATACGTCCCAAGGGAGCGACCAGCTATCTGATCAAGCTTCGGGGTGTGGATGATGTGGAGGAAGCCACGGCATTTGTGAACAAGCCGATATACGGCATCCGCAAGAGCCTGCTTGAATACATGGACATGGAGGAGGGTGACCTTCTTGAAGACGAGTTGATAGGATACCGCGTAGAGGATGTGAATGCAGGATTCTTAGGGATTGTGGATAGAATCGATGATTCGACCATCAATACATTGCTGGTAGTGGAAGGCGACAGGGGTGAGATATTCATTCCGCTGATAGACGATTTTATCGAAAGCATAGACGAGGGCTCCGAAACCATTGTTGTGGATGTGCCGGAGGATATTATAAAATTAAATGATTGAAGCCATGAGCGAAGAAACACTATATGACGAGGACAATGCGATAGCATTCATCCGCAAGACTCTGCCCGAGAACGTGAACGCACGTTATGATGACGACGAGATACTATATGTGATCGACATCATCTGGGAATGGTATGAGAAGAACGGTTATCTCGATCTGAACTCGGAAGTGACCGAGGAGGAGGAACATGACCTGACACGCCTGACGGCATACGTCAAGGCCCAGCTTAAGAAGGATCAGGAAATAGAGATGGATCCCGCAGACGTGGATCTGATAGTGAAAGGAGAGATAGAATATGAGGAATCCATCGAGGATAATATGTAATATATTTACGGGGCTTGCGCTGTGCGGAGCGGTGTGTGTGACGCAGCCAGCGTTTGCGCAGAAGCCTAAGCAAGTTCAGGCTCCGAAGGAAGCGCAGCGCAGCGATGATCTTGACGACTTATCGTTTGTCGAGATGCTTAACAGCGTGCCCCTGGATGCCAAAAGCGCAGATCTGATAAGGAAATTCCAGGAGAAAGAGGGTAGAAACCGCTTGCACAACAGGGAGTATAATTCCAAGAACGGCTGCACGGTCGAGACCTTCCGCAACAAGGAAGTGCTGTTGGTTACGATACCGGCCTCCAAACTGTTCATGCCAAACGAGACTAAATTGCGCCCGGCTGCATCGCAGTTGCTTGCCCCATTGAAAAGATACCTGAAGGATCCGGACATGTACCGTGTGCTGATGGTGATGCATACCGACAACACCGGGTCGGAGACATATCGTGACAGACTGACCGAAGAACGCTCGGAAGCAGTGTTCGAATGGTTTGAGAACCAGCATGTCAACACCAATTGGCTGTTCCCGTATTCATACGGCGACGAGATGCCGTTGGTGGAAAACAATACTATGAACAACCGCGCCAAAAACCGTCGACTTGAAGTATATCTGATGCCTGGCAAGAAGATGCTTGAACAGGCCAAGAAAGGCCGGATTGTATTCTAACGCATCCGGCATAAATTCTAACGCAACCGGCATTAATGCCGCTATAATATTGATATAATTAACCCAACACTAACAGCTTATGAAAAAACTTATGTTGTTGGCATCGGCAATGATGCTGACGATAACAGGTATGCTGAGGGCTGAGACATTTGAATTCAGTGTCAGATCAGGACTCGCATATATCGGTCAGACCGAAGTGGTACTGCCCGAATTAATCATGGATGATGGAATGTCCATGGCTAACGTGACTTATGCAGCGAATAATACCGATGTATTTGAAGTAACGTCATCCGGAGAAGTGAGTTTAAACGGAATTGGCCAAGCCTATGTAACAGCGGTATATACGGATCCTGATAATTTGAATAATAAGCTAAGCGCTACTTATCAATTGACGGTTATAGATCCGCAATTTGGAGAATACCGAAAGGTTAAAAGCAAAGCTGACCTAACAACAGGAGAAGATGATAGTTATGTGTTGGTGAACACTGATTATTTTAAGAATAAGAAGTTGTGTCATCTGCAATATAGCAGTGACGGAAGGACATTAATAGGGTCTACACCTGATATTATTTCGGAGTATTGGAATACGGAAGAAAGCTTTTATTCAAAAATCATAACCGGATCTCCTTATAGATTTCAATTGAATGCAGAAACATCCACTAATACCTCTGAGGATGTGTATTCTTTGAAGTGTCAGGATACTACATCAGACAAGTACCTTTGCTATCCTACCAAACAGACATCTGCCAACCTTACACTAAGTGACACGCCAAAGAAAATGACAATTAGCTTCGATGACTTTGAGCAGAATGGTATCACAATAAAGTTTGAGGATAAATTAGATAAGACTATGGGGGTTAGCGGTAGTAATTTTCAAATTCGATCCAATAGAACGCCTGGTTTCGCATTATTCAGGTATTATCCCTACGAGAAGCCGCAACACGGTACTGTGATAGCGAAGGTGAATGGAAATGTAGCTGAAGAAAATTATGAAGTTGCCGAAGAATCGTCAACTCTGACATTAGAGGTGCCCGATGGGGAAGGTATCATTGTGTATTATCAATGGCTTCCGTCAGAATCAACCGAAAGTGAAAGTAAGATCGTTAAGGTTGAATCAGAGAATAATAAATTTGTACGCTATACAGGTCCTGTAGAACTCACGAGTGCAGGGACTCTGACATATTACGGCGAGCGATACGGCTTAGGATCCAACGATAAAATCCAATTGATCATAACCAAGGCCTCGACAACACCGTCGACACCGACATCGGTCAATGGAATTGAGGTTAAAGAGGATTCAAAGGCTAAATATTATACATTGGACGGACAGAAGCTGGCGGAAAAGCCAAGCAAGGCGGGAGTTTATGTAATACTTGAAGAAGGTAAGTCAAAAACAGTGATTATCAAGTAGGTATATTGCATATATCAATTTGCATAACGAAGTCCCTCACCAGCGATAAAAAGCAGGTGAGGGACTTCTGTTCCGGTTGTTTTTGCACACATTCGTTAAAGTGTGCCAAAAGCTAATAATATTTAAAATGCTGATAATAACCACAAAATGAGATAGAAACATTTGGAATTATGGAAAAGTTTAGTTAATTTTGCAAATGAAAGAAGAAAAAGGAGGGTTTTCTTATGGAATAAGATGCCATCCTGCGGAACGAGAATGCACGGTAGCAGTGCATTCGTAGCAAACAACAACATGAAATTAAGACTCATTACAAGTGTGCTGATAGCGGCTGGTGTAGTCATGTCCGGTATGGCACAGAACATAAGTAACGAAACCAAGCATAACCGTTCGATGGCCGCCCACAAGGCAGCACACGCACGTCTGGCCAACGTCAACACGAAGATGGATATGTCTTCGGTGGCCAATCTTATTAAAGAAGATGTAGAAAAGCGTGAAAATCCGTTGCTGTCTGTACCCGCAATGGCCATGGACCTGCTGAAGGAGGCAAAGAAGCATCTTGGCAAACCCTACCGATACGGTATGAAAGGTCCGAATGCTTTCGATTGTTCAGGCTTCTCAAGCTATGTATTCAAGCAGTTCGGCATCAGCCTCAGTCCCTGTTCGCGCACACAGTCCACACAGGGCACCAAGATAGACCGCAAGGACATCCGGACAGGAGACCTGATTTTCTTCACCAGCCCGCGCAGCGGACGCAATGTGGGTCATGTGGGAATCTGTGTATCCTCCAATCCTGAGACCGGCGAAATCAAGTTTATACATGCCAGCACACGTAAAGGAATTACCGTAAATGAGGTGTCGGGTAATTACGCAAGGCGTTTCCTGTTCGCACGTCGGGTGATTGACTAAGACTTCGGAAACATTACCATTAAGAATTTATTATTCCGGACAGATGACGGAATATAAAGAGCGGGAAGAACGATGCTTCCCGCTCTTTGTGTAATAGAAATGTAACTGGGATCGGATAATAGAAACGTAACAAGAATAGCTGAATGTACCCCGAATGTGATATTGACGACAGAGACCAGTGGATGTAAAGGATTTTTGGCATATAACTTGTTATAAATACGGATAAATTACCTGCGCAGAATTAGATGAAGGCAACAAACATAAAGGAATCAACCCTAAGGCAAGAAGGAAGCGTGGACGTATACGGAGCACGCGTCCATAACTTGAAAAACATAGACGTCACAATACCCCACAACACGCTGACGGTGATAACGGGTCTGAGCGGATCCGGCAAGTCATCGCTGGCATTCGACACGATATTCGCCGAAGGACAACGTCGGTATATAGAGACATTTTCATCGTATGCCCGGAATATGTTAGGCAGCATGGAACGTCCCGATGTAGACAAGATAACCGGACTCAGCCCTGTAATCAGCATCGAGCAGAAGACTGTGAACAAGAATCCGCGTTCCACGGTGGGTACCACTACTGAAATATACGACTTTTTCCGACTCCTGTTTGCCAGAATGGGAGAGGCGCGCAGCTACCTCAGCGGCAAGCCTATGGCAAAATATTCCAGAGACAGGATCCAGGATATGATTCTGGAGAAATATAACGGCAAGAAGATATATATTCTCGCACCATTGGTCAAAAACCGAAAAGGTCATTATAAGGAGCTGTTCGAAAACCTGCGCAAGAAAGGGTATATCTATGTGCGCGTGGATGGTGAGTTGAAGGAACTGGTGTTCGGCATGAAGCTGAACCGTTATCAGAACCATACCGTGGAATTGGTAGTGGACCGTCTGCGTGTCAACAGCGAAGATCCGCAGCGTTTACGGTCGTCGGTAGAAACTGCATTGAAGCAGGGCGACAAGCAGATGGCCGTGATGGATCTGGAGACAGGCGAGATGAGCCATTTCAGCCAGATGCTGATGGATCCCGATACCGGACTGTCATATCCGGAGCCGGCACCTCATAATTTCTCGTTCAACTCCCCGCAGGGAGCCTGCCCGGTATGCAAGGGTATAGGAGAGGTGAATGTGGTGGACGAGGCCAAGGTCATTCCCGATTCGTCCAAGTCTATATATGCCGGTGGAATCGAGGCCCTGGGTCGTTACAGAAACTCGATGGTGTTCTGGCAGATCGAGGCCATCTGCAAACTGTATGGCTGCACACTTAAGACTCCGATAAAGGACCTCCCGCGCGAGGCATTGAACGATATATTGAACGGAACGGACGCACGACTGGACATCAAGAATGATACAGGGCTGGGACGCGCACCTTCATACGAAGGACTGGTGAAATATATCGAGATGCAGCAGGATGAGGAGGCCGGCTATGAGGCCAACAAATGGAGCGGTCAGTTCTATTCACGCTGCACCTGCCCGGAATGTCATGGCGACAGGCTGAACAAGATATCGCTGCATTTCTTTATCGACGGCAAGAATATAGCAGATGTGTCGCGCATGGACATCCGCGAGCTGTACGAGTGGACTCAGGGTCTTGAGGACAGGCTTGACCAGCGCAAACGGCTGGTTGCCGAAGAAATACTGAAGGAAATCAGAAGCAGACTGCAGTTTCTGCTTGACGTGGGTCTGGACTATATGTCGTTGAACCGCAGCAGTTCGAGTCTTAGCGGCGGCGAGAGCCAGCGCATACGTCTGGCCACACAGATAGGCTCGCAGTTGGTGAATGTACTTTACATCCTTGACGAGCCGTCCATCGGACTGCATCAGCGCGACAACACGCGGTTGATAAACAGTCTGAAGCAATTGCGTGACAACGGTAATTCCATAATAGTGGTGGAACATGACCGCGACATCATGACGGAATCGGATTACGTGATAGACATCGGCCCGGGTGCCGGCAAAACCGGTGGGGAAGTGGTATATCAGGGAACGCCCGGGAAGATGCTTAAATCGCACACGCTTACGGCCGATTATCTCAACGGAGTCAAGGCCATCCAAGTGCCGGAAACGCGTCGGAAAGGCAACGGCAAATACATTGAACTGAAGGGTGCGTCCGGTCACAACCTGAAGGATGTGGACCTGAAGCTGCCTTTGGGAATGTTTGTATGTGTGACCGGAGTGAGCGGCAGTGGCAAATCGTCGCTGATAAATGGGACGCTGCAACCCATACTTAGCCGGGAATTCTATCGCAGCATGCAGGAGCCGTTGCCATATAAGGAGATCAATGGAATCGAGAATGTCGATAAGATTGTCACCGTAGACCAATCGCCTTTGGGACGCTCTCCTCGATCAAATCCGGCTACGTACACAGGTGTGTTTGCCGATATCCGGAAACTGTTTGTCGAATTGCCGGAATCGCAGATACGAGGCTATAAACCCGGCAGATTCTCGTTTAATGTGTCCGGTGGACGGTGTGAGACGTGCAAAGGCAACGGTTACAGGACAATAGAAATGAATTTCCTTCCCGATGTGCTTGTCCCGTGCGAGGAATGCCACGGTAAGCGATATAACCGTGAGACATTGGAAGTGAGATATAAGGGTAAATCTATATCCGATGTATTGGAAATGACTGTGAACCAGGCTGTTGAATTCTTTGCAAATGTACCTGTCATCTTGAAGAAAATCAAGGTGTTGCAGGACATCGGTCTGGGTTATCTGAAACTTGGTCAGCCATCGAGTACATTGAGCGGCGGCGAGAACCAGCGCGTGAAACTGGCTACGGAATTGGCAAAGAAAGATACCGGCAAGACAGTGTTTATTCTTGACGAGCCGACGACGGGATTGCATTTTGAGGATATCCGTGTATTGCTCAAGGTAATAAACAAGCTGGTGGACAAAGGCAACACCATGATTGTGATTGAGCACAACATGGATGTAATAAAGAGTGCGGACTATATCATTGACCTTGGTCCCGGCGGTGGCCGAGACGGCGGCAAGATTGTGGCGACCGGTACGCCTGAAGACATAGTCAAGATCAAGACGCCGACAACGGAATATTTAGCGAAAGAGCTGTGATAAAGTAAAAATACCGGATTCTGAGAATAACGAATTTGACCGATTAACGAATGGATTCGTCGGGAAATGATAGATACAGACGATTCAGAAATATGATTCTGGATATAAAAGAGGTCGAATTTAACGGATAAGTAAACGGGTCATAATTGCTATTATGTTAAATAGGGATTATGACCCGTAATAATGAAATCCTGAATTTTGACAATCGAAATTAACGGTTGTGCCCTACTTATGGGTGCTACGGATATTTGCATGAGTGCAACGTGATTTGCATTAGGGCGGCGAGGACGCCACACCTCCAGTCGCTGCGGATACATAAATCTAAATCGCGGATTATCTCAGATGACATGCAAATTCCCATGACTGGAGTGACGGCGTCATCGCCCGTCAAAATCCGCTGACCCCAAATATATATGATATTATAAATCGTTGCTATAAAAAGAAAACCTATCCGGTTGACGGATAGGTTTTAAAGTTGCCTTGGAAAGACTCGAACTCTCACAAACGGAACCAGAATCCGGTGTGCTACCATTACACCACAAGGCAATGTTTCTGTCTTAGGTTTCGATTTGGCTTTTGGCTTTATCTCTGTCCCTTTTGACACTGCAAAATTACAACTTTTTTCAATACTGACCAAATATTCGGGCAAAAAAATAACACAAAAAAGCAACTTTTTTTGTGCCATCTCATTATTATTCTAAGATTCAAGTTTTTAGCAAAAACGTAAAATTACCAGATTTTGCTAAAAACTAAAAGTGCATCCCGCTGTTACCTGGGATGCACTTGCAGGGTAATTGTATTTTTAGATCAGAGATGTGTATTAACGATGTTTTTTCGACCAGTCGGCCAGATTTACGAGGAAGTTCTTGAGTTCGTCGCCGTAGTTGTGTTCCGGAGCATCGGCACTCTCATCTTTGGCCGATGAGGCTGCTTCAACGGTAAGAATGCCTTTATGATCGGGAACTCCTACCATAAACTCGGCAACCATTTCGTTGATGCGGCGGTTGCCGTCAAAAACTGTTCCCTGGTATGCCAGACGTCCGGGACGGTCGTCCTTGGGGTGCGAGAATTCGATGACCTGAGCCACGACACGCTTTCCTGATGTCAATGTATAGTTGAACTGGGCCTTGTCGAACAGATGGGGATCGTTGTCGGCCGAATCTTCATACTGGATGTCGACGATATCTTCGGAGAGGCGCGGCCATGCGCTGATGTTGGTGAGGTTGCGCCATATTATCTGGGGATCGAGCCCTTCGACTTCCACTCCGGCCGATGCGAAGGTCTTACTGTCGGCTTTGGCATATCCGGGTTTGAATTTAATCTTGTCGGTAATCATAGTATCTGTATTTAAACAGTCGTGGACTGTTAAGAATTGTTTCTATGATATAACCGTTTTAGCGGGCCGAATTGTTCACTGCGAAAGCAAGGAAATTTCAGTATCTTATGAATACGGGTGCCGAATGCCGGTCAAAGCAGTTCACTGACGCGTGTTAAAAAATCGGCATCGTCAAGGTCGTATGGCAACCAGTGTATGGTCGATCCGCGCCGTTCCATGCCCCGGAACCATGTCATCTGGCGTTTGGCAAACTGATGGATCGCTGTCTCAAGCTGAGTGAACATTTCCTGATACGACAACTCCCCCATCACATGGAGCGTGACGAATTTATACTCCAGACCATAATATATCAGATCCTCGGCATCTATGCCGGAATTAAGAAGGTGCCGGATTTCTCGGATCAGGCCGTTGTCAAGTCTTTGTTTCAGGCGTGACGATATGCGGGCGCGTCTCTCCTCGCGAGGAATATCAAGACCGATTATCAGGGCATCGATAGGTTTCGCGCCCTGACGCGACGCGGATTCCGTCTCCTCCGGATGGTGGAGGTAATATTCCTGAATTTCGATGGCCCTTATAGCCCTTGCCTTGGTGTCAATGTCAGTGACGTTGTGCAGCTGTTTGTAGCCTGCCAGCATCGCCGCGAGCTGGTCAAGGGACTTGGAGGCCAGGGAATGCCTTAATGCGGTATTTTCGGGCACATCCGGGAGTGAAATCCCGTTCAGGGCATGTTCCACATACATACCGGAACCTCCGCAGATAACGGGCCGTTTGCCACGTGCCAGAACATCTGCATATACCCGATTGAAGTCCCTGAGGTACTTGTGAAGATTGTATTTGAATCCGGGAGGGCAGATATCAATCAGATGATACTTGACATCGCCGTATTCATCCAGATCCTTCCCCGTGCCGAGATCCATGTTGCAGTATACCTGACGGGAGTCGGCGGATAAAATCTCACCGTTCAATGCGGAGGCAATCTGTACGGCCCTGCGTGTCTTTCCACAGGCTGTTGGTCCGACCACTGCAATGGCCCGTAATCCTTTACGGTCGCCTTCGGATGGTGTCATTAAGTCCGTTACTGACGCCACGAAGCACTTTGTTTGTTATTGTTCAGGAATTTCTGCCAGATACGACGCACGTGGAATCCCTTGGTATCGGAGTTGAACATTGCCACGCGAATCCATTTGTCGTCCTGGAAATCATAGTCTTTATCGCGGATCTCGTTCAGATCGTAATTCGGCTGATAGGATTTGACTTTGATTTTGCGGAAACCGCGGTCATCGAATATTTTCTGAGTCAGCACCACGGTCGACATCCTGGACATATCGGCCAGGAATGTGCCGGCCATAAGAGTCGGACTGGAATTGTATATGCTCTTGATGCGGTTGAAGTCCATCCATTCGCCGCTGATGTTTAGCTCGGGATAATCCTCGGGGGTGCCATCCAGAAAATAAAAATAGCGCAGCAGACGATGTTTCTGCATATCCGGGTTTCGGCGCCCGTAGAAGAATTTCAGGTGTCCTGGATGCTGCACCATATTATGGATGACATCATTGACTTCGTAGGTGGATATACCGTTTACGTTACGTTTGGTAACGAAAGGTGTGTCTATTATATTACGGAAAGGCATCTGTGGATCCACCGTCTTGGGATTGACATAGATGCTGTTGCCGCATATCACATAGAACCGCAAATATGTCTTTGTGGTCATATCGCTGAGTTCCTCCTCGGTGATGATGTTGCCCCTCTCCTTCTGATCAAGATAAATGTTATAATACCTTGCTGCGAAGTACATACCGTCTAAAAGGAATATTACCAGATTGAGCCAGAAGAATATGTATCGGTCGCGCGTATTTATGTCGGCAGATCTGTCGTAAAGAGTGAAGTAATAGGCCCAGACAATTATGGACAGGCCTCCGAACACGCACAGCAGGTTAAGAATCTGGACGCGCGATTCGCGATGCAGTATCTGTCCCAGTTTGCCGCGGTCGATGGACAGACCGTTCTTGAATTTGCAGTCCATGCAATAGCTCAGTGAATTGAGCCTAAGCATGATAATACCGAATATGACGAAACAAATCGGATCAAGCAACAGTGACGGTATATAAGGAGGAGCGATGAAGGTCAGTTCCTTGGGCAATTCCATCATGCCCCATATATAGAGCAGATTGAGGATGATTGTAGCGAAAGAATATGTGATCAGGCAATAGAACAAAGCATAAATCATAACCATGCAGCCGGGATTGTCTACCAGCCGGTTGTTGTAAAGCATGGTGTAAAGCACGGCCGCGCCTATCAGCGAAGGAATAGGCGCAAAATAGTACGGGAGGACCTGCGCCAGCAACATGGTGCCCATCAACACCAGAATGCCGATACAGAAGTCCTTCCAGAAGGCGAAAAGCCTCGAACTACTTATTTTTTCCAAGTCGTGCATTGTCGTTTAAATCAAGGCCTCACAACAATGGTCAAACCTATTGCACCTGTATATTCAACGTCTCAGCGAACATTAAGGTCTAAGAAATCACATATTTTTTTGAACAGCATGGTCCTTGCATTACACTTGGGCAGACTGTGTTCAAACCCGGTCAGTGCCATCATGTCGAAGACCGTTCCCTGGTAATATAGTTTAGATGTATATTTCAGCGTATTGTAGAAATGTACATTGTCATCGCTGGTGCCGGACATGATAAGCAGACGGCCTTTCAGATTCTGGGTTCTGTTGAGGGCGGAAGCCGCGTCATAACCCGATTCGTTCTGCTGCGGAGTGGTCATGTACCGTTCTGTGTAGACGGAATCGTAGAACCGCCAGTCGGTCACGGGAGCCATAGCTACACCTGCCTTGAACGTACAATCGGGATCGCCGAGTTCCATAAGCGTCATATAGCCACCATAGCTCCATCCGAAGCATGCAGTACGCTGCGGGTCGATATAGCTTTGCTGCTTCATCCATTTTGCGCCTGCAAGCTGGTCTTTGGTTTCCAGCTGTCCAAGCCGGCGGTAAACGGAAGTGGCCCATTGACGGGAGCGGTTGCCGGTTCCGCGTCCATCCACAGCCACTACGACATAACCCTGCGATGCAAGATAATAAATGCCTTCCATGCGCCACGCGTTCAATACCTCCTGTGAGTCCGGACCGTTATACTGATACATCAGCAACGGATACTTATTGCTTGCTGAGAAATCGGCAGGCTTGATGATGAAAGCGTACATCATTTCGCCCTCGGCGTTGGGAATCTGCAGGAATTCTTTCTTAGGGGCCGAAGCATATTTGGCTGCATACTGAGCGTTATTCTCAACCTCGGTCAGCTGTTTGCCGCGGCTGTCGCACAGAGTGAACACCGGAGGAGTGACGGCATTGCTGTAAGAACGGAGGAAATAGCGGCAGTCGCTGCTGAACCATGCGTTCTCGGTTCCGGGCGTATTGTTGAGGATAGTCGTCTTGCCGGTACGCTCTACAGCGGCAATGTTACGGTTGACAGGACCAAGCTGGGTGGTCTGCACATATACAGTGCCAGTACGGGGATCGCAACCGTAGAAGTTCGTCACGTTCCACTCCCCTTTTGTGACCTGACGCAGACAATTGCCGTTATAGTCATACTCGTACAGATGGCGGTAACCCGACTTTTCGCTTCCGATATAAAACGACTTGTCTCTATATTCCCCCATCTGATATGCAGAAGGGCTGAGCCATGCATCGCTTGTTTCCGTATATATTACTTTGGAGACCGTACTACCGGGATTCACCTTGTAAAGCTTAAGAGAATTCTGGTCACGGTTCAAGGTCATCACCATCAGATTCGTACCTGTGCCGTCAAACTCCATTGAAGGAACGTAATCCTTGCCAATCGGAATATCCATCTGCTTCACTGTCTGATTGTCGACATGGTAGGCCAGAACAGTCACAGTGGAATTGGGATAACCTGCCAACGGATACTTGTACGAATAGCTTTCGGGATACACATCCGTCAGCGGATCGGCGTCGCAGTATGATTTATAGTTGTCAAAACTATATACAGGCACCTCCGACTCATCGAAACGCATGAATGCCAGCACATTGTCCTGCCCGTTCCAGGCCATTGCGGTCTGCATGCCGAATTCCTCCTCGTAGACCCAGTCGGGAATGCCGTTTATCACCTTGTTGGTCTGGCCGTCCTTGGTTATGGCCTTGTCGGTGCCGTAATCCAGATTGGAGATCCATAGGTTGTTGTCGCGCATATATGCCACCTGAAGGCCGTCATGGCTCATGGTCGCGCCACGTTGCGGGCCTCCGGTCGATACACGCTGCATTGTGCCGCGGAAAGTATCATATACGTAATACTCCGCATAGAACGAATGTCGGTATATCTTGGAAGTCTCCTGCCACAGCATTATCTTGCGGCCGTTGTCCGATATGGAGTATCCGTCGAACGAATCTATCTTGACATCGCCTTTCTGAGCGTCGAGGCTGAAAAGAGTTTCCAGTTTCTTTCCGGTCTTGAAGCTGTATGACTCGATGCTGCGGCCATCGGCCGATATCGCGGAATAAGACGCGCCGTCGGCCAATGGCATCGGCGTCTTGACGCTGACCGGTCGCGTGAGGTCGGGCTGGCAATAGTCTGCGACCGTGAGAGGTGCGGCTGTGGCTGTGGCTGTGGCGCACATAGTTACGGCGGCTGCCGAAATATAATGCCTTAGATTCTTATTCATGACGTCGACTGATGTGTGTTTCAGGTTAAGGTATCAATAACTGCGGGCGAACAATACCCGTTGAACGGAAGGTTTGCCTGTCACCATACATACGCCGGGTGTCTTGTCGGAATCGAACGGGATGCAACGTATGGTAGCCTTAGTCTCCTCCTTGATTTTAGCCTCGGTTTCGGGAGTGCCGTCCCAGTGTGCCATGATGAACACGCCATCTTCGATTCGCTTTTTGAACTCATCGTATGTGTCGACGGTGATGGTTTTCTCGATGCGGCGGTCAAGTGCTTTCTGATACAGACTTTTCTGTATGTCGTCGAGAACCTCCACGATATGGTCGGCGATGCCGTCGAAAGGAACGGTCTCCTTCTGCAGGGTGTCGCGGCGCATCATTTCGACCGTGCCCTGTTCCAGATCTCGCTGTCCGATGGCCAGACGCACAGGAACGCCCTTGACTTCATAGTCGGCGAATTTGAATCCCGGCCGGCGGTTGTCCGCATCGTCATATTTGACACTGATTCCCTTAGCGCGGAGTTCTTCGATTAGAGGCTGTACCTTCTCAGAGATAGCCTTGAGGCCCTCGTTATTCTTGTAGATAGGCACAATCACAACCTGGATAGGAGCCAGCTTGGGAGGCAGTACAAGACCGTTGTCATCGCTGTGTGTCATGATCAGCGCACCCATAAGGCGTGTCGAGACGCCCCAAGACGATGCCCATACGTATTCCGGCTTGTTGTCCTTGTTCATGAACGTTACATCGAATGCCTTTGCAAAGTTCTGGCCCAGGAAGTGGGATGTGCCTGACTGCAAGGCTTTGCCGTCCTGCATCATGGCCTCGATTGTATAGGTGTCGAGGGCGCCGGCAAAACGCTCGGTGGCAGACTTTACACCTTTTATGACGGGAATAGCCATGAAATCCTGTGCGAATGTGGCGTAAACCTCAAGCATTCTGCGTGCCTCGGCCTCGGCCTCCTCGCGTGTAGCGTGGGCCGTGTGGCCCTCCTGCCACAGGAATTCGGCGGTACGCAGGAACATGCGTGTACGCATCTCCCAGCGCATCACGTTGGCCCACTGGTTGATGAGTAGCGGCAGGTCGCGATAGGAATGTATCCAGTTCTTGAAAGTGCTCCAGATGATGGTCTCGGATGTGGGTCGGATTATGAGTTCCTCCTCCAGCTTGGCCTCGGGGTCCACAATCACGCCGTTGCCCTCGGGGTCGTTCTTGAGACGGTGGTGGGTCACGATGGCGCATTCCTTGGCAAAGCCCTCTACGTGCTCGGCTTCGCGGCTCAGGAACGATTTGGGAATAAGAAGCGGGAAATATGCGTTCTGATGCCCGGTGGCCTTGAACATGTCGTCCAGCTGACGCTGCATCTTTTCCCAGATGGCATAGCCGTAAGGCTTGATTACCATGCACCCTCTTACTGCCGACTGCTCTGCAAGATCGGCTTTTGCTACCAACTCGTTATACCACTGCGAATAATTATCCGCACGCTTTGTGAAGTTCTTAAGTTCTGTTGCCATATTGCGCTAAAAAACCGTTCACTGTCCTTGATGACGTGAAAGGATTTCTTTCTTCTTTTAATTTTATTTAGCAAAGTTAGTAAAAAGTACTGAAATATTAAAACATTTGACGCCTTGATTATTCAAAATGTATTCAAAAAGAGGATAAACAGAAAAAAAGGCGCCCGAAGCGCCTCTTTCTTCATATAATAATGTTTATTGCTGTTGCAACGTCTTGGGGTCGGCAACGCGTCCCAGACTGGAAGGCTGGTCTTCATAACTGTTGGCATCCGCTTCAATCACGAAACTGTGTCGTTTCCAGATTGCGACGAGCAGCACTATCAGAATGATGCAGCCGTTGAATATGAACGAGAAGTTGACACTGTCCGAATGGAACAGATGGCGTGCGCCCGATATAACGAACGGTACTATCGAAATACCCACATAGTTGCATGTGAGGAGGTAGGAGAAGTACGCGTTCTGTTTTGCCGTATTCGGCGCGACGTACGATGTCTTGTCATAAATCAAAGGCTGGACTATTCCGTAACCGAGTCCCATAATGAAAATTCCGGCTATATATGCCCAATACGCATGTACCAGCCCTACGAAAAAGAGTCCGAACACCACAAGCAGCAATGCCAATTCCATGGTCCACTTCTTACAGATTCTGATGGCCTGAGGCAGAATGAAACCGGACAGAGTGGCGGATGCGAAATACATGGCTGTTGCCACACCCACATCAGTGGTGTCGAGTCCATAATCCTTCATGGCAAACGGAAGGTAATAGCTCACCACTTCGGTGCCGTATGTGGCTATGAAATATAGCGCCATCAGGCCAAACAGAAGTGCGAGTGCCGTCTTTCCTTGAAAATGGAAATTCGGGCCAGCCGGTTTGCCGGTCTTTTTCGTCTGCGCTATATCCTGGTCAGACGGTCTGGACGGTTCTTTGACAGGAGGAACAAATTCGCCGGGATAGTCGATGCGATGAGCGTAGATGTAACTGCGGGTCATGAATGGTACCAGACACAACGGTATGATCGGTATCATATACACTATGAATGCGAAATGCCAGTTGTAGGCTGCAACCCAGCCGACAAACAATGTGGCGAAAATCACCATGAAATTGCTGACTCCGGATTTCATACCCAGAGCTTTCGTCCGCGCCTTTCCGACCGTGTATTCGGAAATCAAAGAGGCCGCAAGAGGTATGATCAGACCGCATCCTACACCTAACAGGCAACTCAGCACTATCAGTTCCGTCATGGTCTTGGCGAAAAAATATAGTATTCCGGTCGCAGCATATATCACCAGACCGATGCCGAGTATCCACATCTGGTTTTTAGGCGTGCAGAATTTGCCCGAGCATAGAATAAACGGAATTGTCACCAGGTTAGGCAAGACCGTGAGCAACTGTATTTCGAGTTCAGTGACATTGGTGAACACATCATCCAGCTTGCCCATAATCGGCGATATCGCCAGACCCGGAAGGTTTACCGTCAGCGAAATGGAAAGGATGGCCAGCAGGGAAATATACGGGATTTTCCCGCAGCCGCAATCTACGTATTTCATATCAATAGACTTTAAAGTGGAATGAAGAAAACAATGTCTGTTTCACATTATTTATTAACCTGCTTCTGGTAATATGTGTTGGAGATAGTGCCTATGAAGGTATGTCTCAGCAGGAATGCGAATATAAGGAATATGACACAGACCGCCACACTGATGAAGAATGGGAAAGTGCTGTCTACCGATTTATGGAACAATTTGCAGATTCCTTGTGTAATCAGAGGTTCAAGCACAATCGCCGAATAGTTTGCGGTGAGAATTACTGAAAGTGCCTTCGTGGTAAGCGACGGGCGGTTTACGCACTGGGTCGCCTTGTTATAGAACAGCGGCTGCAATGCGCCATATCCCATACCTGCAATCACAACACCGGCGCCTACCAGCGTGACATTCGGGGAAATGGCCACTACCGTCATTCCGAGAAGACACAGGAATGTGCACACCAGCACGGTATTGCCCCGAAGCATCCTTACTATAGGAGTCAGGCCCACTCCGCAGAAGAACACCATCAGGAAGAAAATGGACGTCAGCGAGCCGGTAACGGATGGATTAAAGCCACGGTCCTGGGCAAGGAACGGCAGATATTCCGATATGGATATGGTGCCGAAAGTAAGCAGGAAATAGGCTGCAAAGAGGGCCACCATCCGTCGCACGTCAACACCGTTCTTATTGCACTTGTAAGATGGGGCATCGGTCGGAGTGGCGACATAATTCTGGATGTCGGCCTTGGTGGGATCGAGTTCGCTCATCGGCACGCGACCGATGAAATTGACGAGGGCCAGGGGCACGATACATACGGCATAGACCAGGAACGGAGCATGCCAGTCAACACGGGCCAGCCAACCCACGGCGAATGTGGCGAGAACCAGCGTGAGGTTGGAGATGGCGCTCTGAAGGCCCATCTGTTTCATAAGGGGTTTGCCGGCAAACGTGTCCGACAGCAAACCTGTGGAGAAGGGAACCAGGATACCGGCACCGATACCTAATGTACAGCTGAATACAATCAGAGCGAGCATCGATGTGGAGAACATGTATCCCACGGTCGAGCCTGCAAAAATCAGCAGTGCCGATGTGATCAATATCTTCTTATGGTTCGTTGTCGACAATTTACCGGACATGAGCACGAATGGAATGATAAGAAGGTTCGGCAACATTGTAAGCAACTGTTTTTCCAATGCGCTTGAATCCGGAAATATGCGTGCCAAAGTGTCGAGCATGGGCGTTATGGCCAGTCCCGGCAGATTGACAATCAGCGAAAGCGACAGGATGGCGATATATGCCGTTGGGTCAAGCGGAAGCTTGCCGGTCTGAATAGGTTTCATGCTATGTCTGAATTAAGAGTGAGGTTCATTGTCAACGTTAATGTGAATATCCGGGCACAAAGCCAAAGGCCGGATGGCCATGCCTTTGTGCCCGGCATCATCTGCAATGTTATTTCATAAACATTTTCACACGGTTCCATCTGCCGTCAAGGGCATCGGGAACGAAATCCACGGACTCGTCCTGCTTCATGTACGCCCAGGGGCTTTCGCTCCATATAAACGGCAATTGGCGGACATGCGCCGTACCGAATTTCATCCAGAACGACGTTTTCGTGCCGTTGATGTCCGGGATTCGACTCAGGTTCTTCAGTGTGTCCTGAATCAGCTCGCGCGAACCGGCCTTGGCATCCACCGATCCGTCGGGACGCATTCTCGCCATTTCCGTCGTGCCATATCCCAGGTCCCAGCGGCCGTACACTGACAGTGGCTCCCTATCCTCGGTGTAAGTGATAAGAGCCTTTGCACTGTCCATATCCTGCACCGTGTCGATACGGTCCCACAGCTGGTTTCGGCGCATGGGTCGCAGGTTCATGCTCTCCAGCTCATATCCTACCCACCAGGAAACAGGCTGGTTGACTCCGAATATGTGCGTCGGGGTGACCAGGTGATGGTCATAGTCCAGGTGATTGGGCACATACCCGGTGGAGTCCGTCATCTTCACCTCCTTGCCGTCGCATACGAACAGCACGAAGCGGTTGTAAGACATGTCGATAAGGCCGATTTCGCCCGTGTTGGCGTCCACCAGGTGATATCCGCTCAGATATGTGCCGGTGTTGTCCAGTTTGCAGTAATCGTAGAATTCCTGTATATTGTGTGCGAATTGCTCGGCTGCGGCGGTACGATATGCCAGGAAGATGCCGTCGAGTTTGGTCTTGTCATACAGATCGACGTGCGTGGTCTCGTTGAAGCCGATGCCGTTGCCGTTGAAACCGAAGTCGGTGTTCGATCCGAACTGGCCCGGACAGTTGGCATTCTGCGTCACGAAGTCCTCGCCTATCACGTACGTGACGGCACAGCTCTGGGCCCAGAAGCAACACCAGGAATTGTGAGTCCAGAACACATTCCTGTCAGGCATCATCTTGGTGAAGGCCGTGCAGTGGTCGGACTGGTCGGCGGCATCCTTGGCCTTCTTGGCCGTACCGTAGCCCATTACAAGTCCGATCTTGTCCCCTACCGCATCAAACAGATCGTACTGCATGTTGATGAAGACCACGTCCATATAGGTAAGGGCATCCTTGTCGTAACCTAACTTCAGCTGGTCAGCCGGGAACTTAGCCAGGGCCAGGTCGCCGAACTGAACGTTCTTGCGCGGCTCATTGCCTGCGGCACCGTCATATATGCCCAGCATACGGAACATCAGACGGGTGATGTTACGGTACATAGGGTCGTCCTGCTTGCCTGCCAGCACTTCGTAGGTATAGTTGTAGTTCTGTATCAGGCTTTCGGCCGAAGCCGTCAGATATTCGGGGTGTACGTCGATATTGAGGTTGTCCTGGGGTGTGGCACCGATCAGGAAGTTCCTCCACGAATTGTTGCGCGTGGCCACGATCATCGGGTTGCCCTGCACTTTGCCCTGCACATATCCGGCATTGTATTCATTCTGATAGATGGGTATGTCGGGATTCTGGGCGTAGATGGCGAAGTTCCAGTTATTATCGATACACTGTGCGAAACCACAGGTGTATTCGTCCAGGATGAACTGCGTCGCATCCGTGTTCTTGAATTTTGGTGTGTATTTAGCCATATCGGTAATTTGCGTCGGAACGCAAACGAATATTATTAGTTAATATGCGGTTAATATAGAGTGTACGGCTATCCGTATCATTCCATGAATAGTTTCACTCTGTTCCAGGCGCCGTCGATAGCGTCCGGAATGAAGTCTACCTCCTCGGGCTGCTTGAACTTGGCCCATATCGAGTCGGACCAGATGAAGGGCGTGCCGTCGAGCTTAACGCTGCCGAAACGCATCCAGAATGAAGTCTTGGCGCCATCCTTGGACGGCTTCATGGACAGCGATGCCAGAACTTGCTTTATCTCCTCCGTGCCGAACACCTTGGCGTCGATAGATCCGTGGGGCTGATAACGCAGGAATTCTGAAGTGCCGTAGTTCTTGTCCCATCGTCCTGCTATGGATATGGGTTCCAGGTCTCCGTTATACGTAATCAGATGCTTGGCGTCATCCATTGTCCTGACACTGCCTATGTGACGGTACAGCTGATAACGGCGTTTCGGAGCGCCGTCTATGGTCTGAAGCTCTCGCCATATCCGTTTGTATATCGGGATGTTGCATCCGAGCACGTGCGACGGACTGATCATGTGGCTGTCATAGTCCAGGAAGTTAGGCTCGTAGCCGGTCGAATCCTTTACCGTCAGGTTCTTGCCGTCGCCCTTGAACAGAGCGAAACGGGCATAGCTCATATCGATCAGTCCGAACTCCCCGCGATATGCGTCCACCAGCATATAAGCGTTCAGATAAGTGCCGGTGTTGTCCAGGCTCACATAGTCGTAGAAGTCATCGATGGAAGTGGCGAATGCCTCGGCCGCAGCCGCGCGCCATGTCAGCCAGAGACCCAGGGTCTTGGATTCGTTATAGAAGTATGTCTCCGTAGTCTCGTTGAATCCGATTCCATGTCCGTTGAATCCGAAGTCGGTGTTCGAGCCGAACTGACCCGGGCAGAACGAGTTCTGAGTCAGGAAGTCCTCGCCTATCACGTAGGTTACGGCACAGCTCTGGGCGAAGAAGCAGCACCATGACGTGTGCGACCATAGTATCTCGCCATTGTCGAGACGTGTGACGAATCCGGAGCAGCGTCCGGGTTTGAGACGGTCGTCCTTCGACATACGTTCCAGATCTTCCTTGGTCTGCAGGGTGTGTTCCTTGTCGCTTTTCTCAATATCGTTGAAGTCTATGCCCAACTCCTTGCCGATGGCGTCCCACAGGTCCATCTGGGCGTTCAGGAAATAGATGTCTATAAACGTCAGCGGATCGTCGCCGGAGTTCATTTTCAGTTCATCGGGAGTCATATTCGACATTTTCAGATTGTCGAATGTCACGTCCTTCAGCGCCTCCTTGTCGGCCGCGCCGTGATATATGCCGAGCATACGGTACATGAGGCGTATCAGACCCTGGATGTGACGGTCGCCCTGTTTCTTCTCCACGTAGTCGGTCATGTAATTGTAATTGTCCGTCAGGGCCTTCACTGCCTGTTCCACGGCCCCGGCCGGCGGAGTCACGGAATTGGCACCCGGACCCTCGTCAAGAACGTACCAGCGCCACGTATTGTTACGGGTGGCCTTGATCATGGCGTTTCCCTGGATTTTGCCCTGCACGTATCCGGCGTTATACTCATTCTGGTATATGCTCACCGTCGGATCCTGTGCGTAGATGGCGAAGTTCCAGTTGTTGTCGATACACTGTGAGTATCCCTTGGTGTACTGGTTAAGTACATACTCCTCGGGAGCAGTGTTTTTGAATTTTGGTGTGTACATAGTATTAATAAAAAGGATAATTGGTTTTAGCGATATGACGGTTCCAGGCGAGTTTTCCCGGCCCGGAACCTGTATAAACTCTTATTTTCCGGTAGTGGTGCCTTTTGCGGTATCGAAGTCGGTAGCCTTCGATGCTGCGGCTGTCAGCGGTGCTGCGGGATGATTGTTGGCTGTGTTGGCGGCAGCAATCCTCGCTTCGGAATCCAGAGCGGCCTGTGCGTTGTGCGCGGCGGCAGATGCCTGAAGTTTTACGGTATTGGCGCTTGCCACATGTTTGCGTGCATGGACTATAACCTCATATACTATCACGGCAGCCAGAACTGCGACTGACATCCACGTACAGATCCAGAAAGCGATGTTCGGGTCTGTGCTTGTGGAGCGGTGGAATATCTTGGCGATAGCGTCGATTACGAACGGAGCGACGACATTGCCGATGGAGTCCATGGAAGCGAAGATGGCCAGTGTCAGCGTCAGGGCGATTCGGGTCGAGGCCACCGACAGACGATCATAATAGTAAGGCTGGGCTATTCCGTAGAAATATGTTGCGATCAGGATGCCGATTCCTACCAGAACCGGACTCTTGAACAAGGATATGATAGCGAATCCCAGAACCGTGAAGACCATGACGGGAATGGCCACATGACCACGGAGCAACTTCTTGACACACCAGTTGAGCGTATATCCTGACGCCATGATTCCGAAGAAAAGTATGGACGTAAGGTCACCGGCCGTAGACGAGTTGGTGAAGCGGAACGGGATATACATGGATATCGACGCGATCACAAGCGTGATGAAGAAATAGTACAGACAGTAACGTGTCAGCATCCATACATCCACTTGCTGCGAGAACTTGTATTTCTCTTTAGTCTGTCCTGTGGAGGCTTTCGGTGAGGGAATATACTTTCCGAAGCGTTTAGCGAAGAACAGCGGCACAATAGGCAGCAGATAGATCATGAAAGGCAGCCGCCAGTTGATCTTTGCCAAATACCCCGTGGCTATCACGCATGCCATCAGCACCAGGTTCAGTGTGGCCGATGTGTAACCGTATTGTTTGGTTCTCTTTTCACCGCCGAACATGTCGGCAATAAATGCGGAAGAAAGAGGACTCAGAATACCTGCGGCGATACCAATCAGGAAGCTGAGGATGATGAGCGTGATCATGTTCGGCACGAAGAAGAACAGAACGCCGCATATTCCATAGAACAGACATGTCCAGGTGGTCAGCTTGTTGTTGTTGAACTTCATGCCTATCCATCCACCGAGAAAGACGAATGGAATGGCCGCTATGTTTGGCCCGATTTCGAGCATCTGCGACTCCAGCTGTGTCGTGCCCGGGAATATCTTGGTCAGATCGCTCATGATCGGAGTGATGGCCAGTCCGGGAATGGACGTACATACGTATATTACGTATAGATTGAACACAGCCCACAGCGGTAAGGTCTGGTTCCCGTAGCCTGATTTGATTTGTAACATAATGGTATGGTTTTGATAAAATGAATCAGTGATTGAAATACAGCTGTCGGAAGCGACCTATGGTTCCCGAAGGCCGAGATTGGGATTCAGAAAGAGAATTGGAGCTGGGTCTGGATACGGTTGTCGTTGGCACCGCCCTTACCCCAGGTCTGGCGGTGACCCCACAGATATTCGATGCCGCACTGCAGGTATGGCGTGATGTTGTAAAAGCAGTTTGCCGCTGCATAAAGAGCGTATTTGTAATTCTCCGAATCGGGAAGCGCCTTGCAGTAATCGGAAACATCCCATATACGGCTTTGCGAGAACATGGCGTTGAACTGCAGTTTGGAAGTGGCGTTGAACGAGACTCCTACGTTCCATCCCATCATAGGGGATGCCTTCATTTTGCCCGGCTCGTCGTCCTTTGGAACGAACGATATGGGCTTTCCGGCTATATCCTGTAAATAATTGCCGATACCCTGGCCGTACGCAAGCTGATAATAGAATATAAACTTGTCGGACGGACTCAGATTGCCTGACAGCATAGCGCCCCATCCTACCATGTGCCGCGTTTTGTTTGCAATCTTGTCTTTATATGCGAAGTTCCTCAGTATGCCGGAAACACGTATTCTGTTCCATTGCGAGAAGCTGTATTCCACCCATGCCGGTATGTCGGGGATAAGTTGCTCGGCATCCTGATAGTCTGTGACTTGAGTGCCGTCGAATTTGGGATAATCATGTCCACGGTAGATACCGGCGGACGAATAATACGTAGGCATGTCCAGACCGATGGCGTAGCGGAATCCCTTGTAGCTCGGAGACGTATAGCTTATCTCGTATGCTACGTTCGACACACATCCCGAAGGACCCTGCGGGTCGATTGTGGGAGGCTGACATGCATAGCAGTCCTGCAACAAAGTCAGTTTCTCGCCGAATGTAAAGTCTCGCCATGTCATATACGCACGCAACAGCATCAGGTTCAGGTTGTTGCCGTTGGTGCCAAACTTTACATACGCGCTTATTTCATTCTTGGTGTTGGCAAGTCCCACTATCTGCAGGTCTACCGCGCTGTTGAACGGATTGATATAAAAATCGCTTCGATGGCCTTTCACGGATGGTACGGGAATGGCCGAAGTCACGAATCCGATGCCGGCATCCGGCTGTTTGTACAGATTGTTGCCGATGTCATAGCCCAAGATAAGGTTGATGCTTCCTCCAATAGTCATGATGAACTTATTGTTGCGCGTCTTCACGGCAAATGAAGGTGCGGGAATGGCTTTGTTTTCTACCGGACGGTGCCTGTTCAGGATTTCACGGGTTGCCGCGTCAGTGCGTTTGAACTCGATTTTGCTTCCGTTGTCATCGGTAAGCTGTGGAACTGTGTCTTGAGCTATGCCAGGAATTGCCAGTGACATCGCTAACAGCAGCATTGATAACGTTTGTGTTTTCATAGAAAGTGTGTTTACGGTTCATTGCACTCTGATTAAGATTTCGTGTCGGCATGATAACTCGTGACCCATGCGAAAAGTTGATGAATTGCAATTAACAGTATTTGTGTTTTTCGTTTTCTATTTTAACAATGCTGACAAATAATGGTTCAAGTCATAGTTCTTGTTTTTCGCAGCGTTCATACCATATCAGCAGTCAAGCATAATTCTCTGAAATGCACTGTATGAAACACAAGGCCGGGGTGGAGAATGACAACTCATTCTCCACCCCGGTGTAACTTATATTATGAGGTAATATTTACCTATCGGAGTCTGTCGGCGGCACGCAACTTGCGGCCGTCGGCGCAGATTCGGTTATATGCCAGTATATCGGCCACGATTGCAAGGAACGGCGCGATGATGAGCGACGACCAGCTGACGGAAGCCTGCGGGAAGGAATAGTACCCGTATACGGCTCCGATGCAGATTACCGCAACAAGAAACAGAATTTCAATAAGGCACAGCATTTTCTGCAGACGCATGTTCTTGAAGCAGAATATCGCTATAAACGGAATGATGAAGCTGAGCATGGACACTGCGAAGAATATCCATGTATGCGCCACGAAGCCGGTAGGGCCACCGTCGGTTGCAATGCCCTCTATGTCAAAACCGAGAGTAGTGAAATTGCAGGTATAGTCGGGCAACTGCACCTGTCCGAGCGACATGAAAGTAAAGCAGCCCATCACAACGGCCGCAATCAGCAGAAGCACCGACTGCCATCTTTGTATTACCATAGTATTTAGTACTAAAATCAGTGAAAAATTGCGGTAAGACCTCAATCCATACGGCATAAGGCCTACATATCGACTGCAAAATTAGCAAAAATATTTGAAACAACGGAGCCGGCTGACAAATTTGTAGACGCGCTTTTGCGTTACTATATCGGGGCGTATGTCAGGAGGGATTAAACAAAGTGTGCCAATCCTGTATAGACAGGCGGATTTTTGGTGCATTATTTGTTATCGAATAATATGAATGATATAGAAAGGAAGCTTAAGCAGATAGAGAGCAACATAGATGGCGGAATGCTGAATCGCGCAATCCGCGATTTGCGTGATGTGGCGCAACAGAGCGGCGATTATGAATCGCTGAACCGACTTAATGCCGCTTCGCAGTCGTACGGATATCTCAGAAGATACTATATGGAAGGGAAGCCGGATCCGACCCGGGCATCGATGCTTAGTGATCTGGCCGGGCAGTTGCGCTCTGTGTCCGATGCATTGGCACGACGGAGTAAAGCGGAGGAGCCTGGCGTGTATTATTCTTCACAGCGACTTCTGTCGTTGCGCAAAGGAAATCTTAACGCGTCTCTGACGAGATACCGGGAATTGATGGCTCAGATGGCGCTTGCCGGTATGGTGCAGAATGTGTCTGTGGATATGTCACGCGAACGCTATGAATTGCTTGAGACCATCTTCCTGACAACAATGCTGACATTTCAGGACAAGGCAGCATTGCAGACGCTGCGCAAGGTAATGGAAAACCCTGATACCGACATTGCATTGCAGTATCAGCTGATTGCGGCTCTTACGCTTGGCCTGACTGCATGGTTTGACGAGATGAAGCTTAACCTGATGATAGAGCTGTTGATGCATTCCGGCCTGCCTGCGTCTTCCAGAGCGCGACTCCTTGCGGGAGTGGTGATCGGTATAGCCGCGTGGCCGGAACGGATAGCTAAAACAGACCGTCTTAAAGACCGCGTCAGATTGTTGCTTGATACCGACGATATGGCCGCGAGAGTCAAGACTGTAATCAAAGCCATTGCAGGAACATTGGACACACAGCGCATTTCGGACAAAATGAAAAACGAAGTATTGCCCGAAATCATGAAACTGCGTCCTGAGATGATTCAGAAACTTAAAGGAATGTCAAAAGGTATCGATCCTGAATCATTGGAGAACAATCCGGAATGGGAGGAGATGCTCGACAAGACCGGCATAGGCCGCAAGCTGGAGGAGCTGAGCGAGATGCAGAACGACGGTGCCGACCTGATGATGGTCACGTTCTCGCAGCTGAAAGGCTTCTCCTTCTTTCACCGCGTCAACAACTGGTTTATGCCCTTTGATTCCAAACATCCTGATCTGGGCTTTGACGAGAAGATGTCGGAAACCATCGGACGGATGACGGATTTCACGCCCTTTATATGCGATTCGGACAAGTATTCGCTTGCATTGGCATTGAAGCAGGCTCCCGAAATGCAGCGCAATATGCTGCTGAAGCAGTTCGATATGCAGTTCGAGCAGATGTCGCAGGAGCTGAAAGAGAAATTACCCGACACCTCGCGTCCGGATTTCGACAATGAATCGGTCAAGGCTGTGCGAGATCTGTACCGGTTCTATAAGCTGTCGCGCAAAGATGGAGACTTCTACAATCCATTTGCCAAAGCCCTTGAATTCCTTAACATTCCGGGTCTTGACCGGCATCTGAATGACGGCCAGTTCATCGAGACCATGGCGGAGTTCTATTTCAAGCGGCAGTACTACAAAGAGTCGCTTGGCCTGTTCCGCACATTGTCGGAAATGAATTATGAAGACAATTCCATCTGGCAGAAGATTGGTTTCGCTTGTCAGAAACTGCAAGACTTCGCCGGCGCCCGCGAGGCATACATGAAGTCGGTATTGCTTGGCGACGACAGCCTATGGATTGAGAAAAAACTGGCATTCGTCAACCGTCGTCTCGGCAACTATCAGGAGGCTCTGGAATATTACGACAAGGTGTTGGCGCGTGACACGGAGAATGTGAAACTGATGATAACGGCCGGAAATGCAGCGCTGATGGCCGATAAGCCGGCGCAGGCAGCCGGTTATTTCTATCACGCGCACTATCTGCGACCGGATATGAAGGAAGCCACGCGTGGAGCCGCCTGGGCTGAGCTGATGTCCGGACATATAGAAAAGGCGGATACACTATATAAAGAATTGCTTGAAAAGGAATCGGAAATGACCGACCTGCTTAATGCCGGCCATGTATCGCACCTGTCGGGCCGAATAGAAGAAGCCGTGAGCCGTTATCGTTCAGCAGCCCGTATGAACAAGTCTGATTTTGAGCTGGCATACGTTGCCGATATTCCTGTATTGCAGAAATTAGGCGTTGATCCGCAGGGAGTGAGACTCATACTGGACGAGGTTATGGATCAGTTGGAATCATAAGATATATAACAGGCATAATTAAAAATGATGCGACTTATAAATAATATAGGTCGCATCATTCTTTATGTGTATTTTATAAATATTGTTATCGAAGTAATATTTTTTCGATTGATTCCACTGCGGCGACAGTGTCTTTGGAGCATGAGATACGGTCCTTGACAGCCTTGATGCCGTAAATTACGGTCGAGTGCTCGCGTTTGAGCTTGGCTCCGATGGCCGGGGTTGAAAGGTCGGTATGCTTGCTGCAGAGGTACATCACAATCTGACGTGCGTCGGCTATGTCGCGCAGACGGCTCTTGGAAAACAGGTTGTCAGGATTCAGATTGAAATACTCTGCGGTATTTTCCACAATCATGTCGAAATTGATGATCTTCTTGACGGGAGTCTTCACCGTATGGCTTATCACCTCTTTGGTCATCTCGACCGACAGCGGCATGTTTGTTTTGATGGATCTGGTCAGCAGGCCCATGACGATGCCTTCGAGTTCGCGCACAGATCCGGTGGCGCGCTCGGCGATAAGGTCTATGATTTCGTCCGACAGATCAAGGCCGTTCCGGTCGGCCTTGGCATGCAGGATTTTTTTGCGAAGGTTAAGGTCGGGAGCCGGCAGAGGCTCGGTAATACCCCATTTGAAACGGTCTATCAGGCGGTCGGTAAGCCCGTCGAGTTCCTGAGGCGGACGGTCGCATGAAAAAATCAGCTTCTTGTTGTGGGCATGCAGGTGGTTGAATATCGGGAACAGCGCGCCGGCTGTCTTCGCACCGGTCATTTCCTGCAGGTCGTCGAACAGCAGACAGTCCATCGACTGGAAATAGTTGATGAATTCCGGTATGCTGCCATTGGGATCGAGAGCCACATGCTGATACATGTTCTGGAACTGACGCATGGTCATGAACAGAACGCGAGCCTTGGGATTGCGTTCCTTGATTCTGATGCCGATGGCCTGGATCAGATGGGTCTTGCCCACGCCCACATTGCCATAGAGGAAATATGGATTGAACTCCGGTTTTTCCGGATTGTTGGCTATATGTTCCGCTATGGTGTATGCGACCTTGTTGGACTCCCCTACGCAATAGTTTTCGAACGAAAGCTTGTCGTTAAGCTGCGAGTCGAAATTATTGCTTTGCTGCTCGACAGGTGCGGTTTCAGTCTGCCTTGTGACCGAACTGGTCAAAGAGTTGGACCGTTCGGGACTCAGTACCTTTACGCGCGACTGGTTGTCGTTGCCGATGATGTTGTATTCCAGAACGAGAGTGTAGTTTCCGAACGCCTGACGGAGAGCGAAATTTAGCACGTTGGCAAACTGGTCCTCGTAGAGGTCGGCATAATATGCCGAAGGGAGTTTCAGCACCAGCTGGCCGTTGTCGAAACTGACGGGACGGGCTACGGCAAACCAGATCCTGAACCGGTCCTCGCCGATATTGGCGCGGAGCAGCTCACAGCATTTAGCCCATCTGTTTTGTAGCTCGTTCGAATTGTTCATTGGTGTTTGCGTGTTCAAGATGAGGCGGTTGTGTGTTTAAGTCCGGTCAGCCGCTCTCCTATTCTCTATGCAAAGTAAAGATAAATAATCTTAATAAAAAAATTGTTTTGCTATTGCTTTTTTCGATTGTTCTACTACGTTCTGATATTCAACACATTATTTTGCACATTTTTTTTGAGCGGGATTTGAAACGGTTCCGGGGCATATATGACACATATTGCGTGTGCCGTAAATTTTGATTAGCTTTGTGGTTGCAAACAAAGATGTATAGCCATGAAGATAGAACTGAACAACGAGCCGGTCGAACTGAACGATGACACCAAGACAGTGGCCGAACTGCTTAATGACCGCGGTGTAAAGGGAGGCGGTACGGCTGTGTCGGTCAACAACAGGATAGTGCGCCACTGTGATTGGGAAAACGCCCAGTTGCACGACGGCGACCGGGTGGTAATTATTTCCGCGGCTTTCGGAGGATAAATGAGATTTCTCAGAATAGGCATTACGCCGCCTGATTTAAGATTGTGCGAGGGTGAATCCATAGTCCGGCTGCTTGAAGAAAAAGTGGACATAATGCAGCTGCGCAAACCCGGGTGCACGGTCGGCGAGATGGAGGCCCTGATAAATAGCATTCCGGAGTCATACTACGACCGGATACGTGTGCACAGTTGTTTTGAACTGTGCGGCAAATATGGATTGAGGGGTGTGCATCTCAACAGCCGGGAGCGTGAAGTGCCTGCGGAAGTAACGAATATCTCAAGGTCATGCCACAGCATCGCGGAACTCGACACCCCTATTCCATCCGGATGCAGACTGGAATACCAGACACTCTCTCCCATATATGATTCAATATCAAAACAAGGATATGCTTCCGGTTTCAACCTCGATGAACTTAAGGGCCGATTAGTCGGTAGAAATGTTATCGCGCTGGGAGGTGTGACTCCGGATAAGTTTTCCGAATTGCAGGCCGCAGGATTTGTAGGAGCCGCCATGCTTGGATGTCTTGAGGAATATTATAGACATTAAGGCGCGGCGTGCCGGTAAACTGTAAAGGCATACGATTCGTTAATTAAATAAGAAGTAACACATAAATTTCCTGGATTATGGCATTACAATATATAACTAACACGTCGTCGCCGGTGTCGGTGACGGATCAGATACGCGCGGTGATCAACGGCGGATGCCGCTGGGTGCAGATACGCATGAAGGAGGCCGACGACAACGAGGTGCGTCAGGTGGTGGAGACAGTCATGCCCTGGTGCTTAGAGACCGAAACGTTCCTGATTCTTGACGACCGTGTGGAACTGGCCAAGGAACTGCAGGCCGGAGGTGTACATCTCGGAAAGACGGATATGCCGCCTATTCAGGCGCGTCTGCAATTGGGTGCAGGTGCGGTTATAGGCGTGACGGCCAATACGTTCGAGGATGTGGAGAAAGTCAAGACCCTGGATGTGGACTATATCGGGATCGGCCCTTACCGATACACCGAAACGAAAAAGAATCTGGCCCCGATATTGGGGCTGGAAGGAATCAGGCACATCTGTGACGAGATGAAAAAGAATGAAATCGAGATTCCGGTAGTGGCAATCGGCGGCATCCGGCTTGAGGACGTGGAGCCATTGATGGCGACCGGAGTGAACGGTATAGCCGTAAGCGGAGCCATCGCATTCGCCCCCGATCTGCAACATGCAACGGAAGACTTTGTGAAAGCATTGAAAAAAAGTTAATCCCGTGTGACGTATTTTTTTGTAACGCGCGAATTTTTGCTTAACTTTGTAAGCTGAAAGACCAACGATGTGTGCGCTGACCTGTTGGGCGCACGATATTGGTCTGTCCATTAACAAGTTAGATAAGGCAAATGGGATTATTTTCGTTTACACAGGAAATTGCGATGGACTTGGGTACAGCCAATTCCATCATCATTCATAACGATAAGATCGTGGTGGACCAGCCCAGCGTTGTGGCCATCGAGAATAAGACAGACAAGCTACTCGCCGTCGGTGAGACGGCGCATCAGATGGAAGGCAAGGAGCCTCCGGGCATCCGCACCATCCGTCCGCTTCGCGACGGTGTGATAGCCGACTTCAACGCCGCAGAACAGATGATTCGCGGCATGGTCAAGATGGTGAACAACAAGCGCCGCTGGTTCTCGCCCGCCCTGCGCATGGTGGTGTGCATACCTTCCGGTTCGACCGAGGTAGAGATCCGCGCCGTGCGCGACTCAAGCGAACATGCCGGAGGCCGCGATGTATATATGATATACGAGCCTATGGCCGCCGCACTTGGTATCGGCATCGATGTCGAAGCTCCTGAGGGCAACATGATTGTGGACATAGGCGGTGGTTCGACCGAAATTGCCGTCATTTCGCTTGGCGGCATCGTGTCCAACAAGAGTATCCGTACGGCGGGCAACGACCTGACGGCCGACATACAGGCCCACATGGCCAACCAGCATAACGTAAAGGTCGGTTCCACCATGGCGGAGCAGATCAAGATAAATGTCGGTTCTGCCATCCCTAATCTGGATAATCCCCCGGAACCATTCGTGATATGCGGTCCGAACAAGATCAACGCCCTCCCGATGGAAGTGGCCGTGACGCACGACGAGATTGCGCACTGCATAGACAAGACTATCCAGAAAATGGAGAACGCCATCCGCGACGCATTGGAGCAGACTCCCCCGGAGTTGTACGCCGACGTGGTGCGCAACGGCATCTACCTGGCCGGCGGCGGCGCGCTGCTTCGCGGCCTGGCAAAGAGATTCTCCGATAAGTTCGAGATTGAATTCAAGGTACCCGACGATCCATTGCACGCTGTGGCAAAGGGTACGGGAGTGGCCCTGAAGAACATAAACCGCTTCTCGTTCCTGATTAGATAACACAAGCCCAATCGGATAGAATAACAGATTGTCGGAATGAACAATCTTCTGAATTTCATTCTGAAATACTCCAAATGGTTTGTCTTCACGATATATGTGTTGATAAGCATCGTTCTGCTGGTAGTTAACAACAACTATCAGCAGTCGATATATATGACCTCGGCCAATGCTGTGACGGGATCGGTATATAGCGGTTGGTCGTCTGTTACGGGATATTTTCACCTTCACTCCATCAACGAAAGCCTGCAGCACCGCAACGCCATGCTGCAGAACGAGGTGCTGAATCTGCAGAGCCAGTTGCGCGAGCTACGGGCCGCGGCCGGCGACAGTGTCACCACTCCTACTGTGGAGCGGTTTGACTACATAGCAGCGGGCGTGATCAACAACAATACCCGCCATCCCAAGAACTTCTTCACCATCAACAAGGGATTGAACGACGGCGTACGCACCGGCATGGGCGTCGTGGATCAGAACGGAGTGGTGGGCATCGTGAATGTGGCCGGACGTCACATGGCCCGCGTCATATCGCTGCTTAACGAGACACAGCATTTCTCCGTGAAGATCAAGGATACGCCATTTGTCGGATCGTTGTCATGGAAAGGAAGGAATCCGGAAATTGGATATGTGGAGGAAATACCGCGTCATGCCAGATACAGCCCCGGCGACACTATCGTTACATCCGGTTATTCCACGGCGTTCCCCGAGGGCATTCCTGTGGGTGTGATTCTGAACCGGGTGCACAGCAAAGACGATTCCTTCTTCACGTTCAAGGTTAAACTTACGTCCGATTTCCGCACAATCAATGCCGTGAGGGTGATCAAAGACATATATAAGAACGAGATAGACTCGCTGGCTACCTTCGACGTGGTGACTTCCGAGGAAAAATGACCGCTATACAGGCAAAAGGATATGGGACCTAAGTTGTTCGGAAATATTGTGTTGATGATAGTGCTGGTGCTGTCTCAGGTGCTGGTGTGCAACCACATCATGCTGTTCGGGGTGGCCATGGCCTTCGTGTTCATATATATCGTGGTCAGTATGCCGATGAAGCTGAACACCGACTGGCTGCTGACATGGGCGTTTGTATCCGGACTTTTAGTTGATGTGTTTGTAGACACACCCGGCGTGAATGCCCTGAGCTGCACGCTGCTGGCCATGATGAAGAAGCCTGTGCTTTACGCCTATATCCCGCGCGACGACCATACCAAGAACGTGGTGCCGTCGCTCTCCACTCTCGGATTCGCCGTTTACGCAAAGTACCTGCTCTCCATGTCGGCGCTGTACTGCGTCATGGTATTCACAATAGAATATTTCAGCTTCGCCAGCGTTAAAGAAATTGTGATAATGTCGGCCGCAAGCGCCGTCTTTACTTTTTTGATTCTATTGGCAATAGATAGCCTCATAATCTCAAGACGTGAGAAAAGACTATAATCTGGAAAAGCGTAAATATGTGATCGGCGGATTCATCACTGTCATAATACTGATCTACATAGTGCGTCTTTTCTATCTGCAGATAGGAGACGCCAATTACAAGGTCAGGGCTGACAGCAATGCCTTTCTGCGTCGCACCATATATCCGGCCCGCGGTCTGGTATACGACCGCAACGACCGTCTGATAGTGCTGAACAAGCCGGCATACGACGTCATGATAATTCCCAAGGACGTTACGCCGTTCGACACTCTGGCGCTGTGTAAGGTGCTCGGAATCACAAAGGCCCAGCTTAAGGAAAAGTGGGCCGAAATGAAGGACACCCGTAAGAATCCCGGTTATTCGGCATATTCACCCCAGAAACTGATATCCCATCTCTCGCAGCAGGACTACGGTAAACTGCAGGAGAAACTATATCTGTTTCCCGGATTCTTCATCCAGAAGCGTGCGGTGAGAGAGTATTCCACTGTGGCCGGAGCCAATATCCTTGGCAACATACGCGAAGTGTCGGCCAACGATATAGAGAACGACCGTTATTACCGACGCGGCGATTACACCGGCGACCTCGGTATCGAAAAAAGCTACGAGACAGCACTGCGCGGCAACAAGGGTGTGGAAATACTCATGAAAGACGCATACGGCCGAATCAAAGGTAAGTATGAGGATGGCGCGTTCGATGTGGCGCCTACATCCGGGCACAATCTGAAGTTGGGCATAGACTGGGACCTGCAGGAATATGGCGAACAGCTGATGGCCAACAAGATCGGTGCCATTGTAGCGATTGAACCGGCTACAGGCGAGATATTGTGTCTGGTGACATCGCCAAATTACGATCCATCGTTGCTGGTAGGACGCAGCCGAGGCAAAAATTATGCAGATCTGGTAAAGAATCCCAGGAAGCCTCTGTACAACCGTGCCATTCAGGGTGCATATCCCCCCGGATCGACATTCAAGCCGACGCAGGGCCTGATATTCCTGCAGGAAGGCACCGTCAATCTGCACACCATGTATCCGTGTTATCGTGGATATGTAAACGGCCTGCGCGTGGGATGTCACGGACACGGCTCCCCCATCGCGTTGAAGCCGGCCATCCAGACATCGTGCAACGCATATTTCTGCTGGGGACTTAAAAACTTCATAGACAAACGAGGCTCCACTCCAACCAGACAGCTGGAGAAATGGAAGGACTATATGGTGCAGATGGGCTATGGATATAAGCTCGGTGTGGATTTACCCTCTGAAAGCCGTGGCTTTATCCCGAATCCCGAATATTACAGCAAGAGTTTCCGTGGCGCGAACTGGACGGCCAACTCCATCATATCCATTTCTATCGGCCAGGGCGAAGTGCTGGCCACACCGTTGCAGATAGCCAATCTGTGTGCTACGATAGCCAACCGGGGATGGTTCCGCACTCCACATGTGGTGAAGGAAATAGCCGACAGCACCATAGATGCGAAATACAAGGAGCGTCACCGGCCCAAGATCAAGAAAGAATACTACGAGGATGTGGCCGAAGGAATGCGTATGGCAGTATTGGGCGGTACATGCCGAACGGCCAATCTGCCGGGAGTGGAAGTGTGTGGAAAGACAGGAACGGCGCAGAATCCCCACGGACGCGACCATTCCGTGTTCATGGGTTTCGCACCATATCACAATCCGAAGATCGCGGTATGCGTCTATGTAGAGAATGCCGGTTTCGGCGCCACGTTCGGAGTGCCGATCGGCAGCCTGATAATAGAGAAATATCTTAACGGATCTATAGCGGAAAACCGCAAACATATAGAAACGCGAATGTTAACATCAAATACCATAGCAAACAGTGGCGTCACCAAACACTGACAATAGCCTTGGCGGGTTCCGTGGCCTGGACTGGGTAACGGTGCTGATATATCTGGTGCTGGTATGCGCCGGAGCCGTCAGCATATATGCGGCGAGTTATGATTTCGACAACGCGTCGCTGTTCGACCTGAATGAGTTTTCTGGCAAACAGATCATGTGGATCGGGTTGTCGCTGGTGTTGGGCGCCGTCATATTGCTGATAGACTACAGGATATACAAGACGTATGCCTATCCTATATACATCGCGGTTCTGTTTGTATTGCTTCTGACCATTTTCATAGCACCCGATATCAAGGGCTCGCATTCATGGATATCTCTCGGACCGGTGAGTCTGCAACCTGCGGAATTCGGTAAATTCGCCACGGCACTTGCTTTGGCCAAACTGTTTGATTCCTATAATTTCTCGCTCAATGCCAAGATCAGCAATTATTTCCGGGCCCTGATAATAATATTCCTGCCCATCATCCTGATATTGTTGCAGAACGAGACAGGAAGCGCGCTGGTGTATGTGTCGCTTATATTCGTGCTGTATCGAGAGGGAATGAGCGGACTGGTACTGTTCTCGGTGTTATGTGCCATAACATACTTTGTGGTGGCCGTGAAATTCGCCGACCCTCTGATTCTGGGACTTCCGATGGGCGAATTTACGGTGTTCATCATCATAATGCTGATTTATTCGCTGATGCTGCTGTTCTATTGCCGCGACCTGTTCATAGCGCGCAATGTCATCATCGGATTTGTAGGCTCAGGGGCTATCGTGACGGTGTTGAGTTTATGTGGCATCAGCGTTAACGGTCTTGCCTACTTTCTTACCATCATAGCCGCCGCACTCATATATACAGGTATAGCAATGTTCCGCCACAGAATCGGGAAGTTCGTGGTGTCGATAGGCTTCTGTATAGTGTCGGTACTGTTCCTCTTTTCGGTGAATTACGCCTACAACAATATCCTGCAGCCCCATCAGCAGCAGCGAATCAAGGTGGCGCTCGGCATAGAGGAGAATCTGCGGGGAGCCGGCTATAACGTCAACCAGTCTAAAATCGCTATCGGGTCCGGAGGTGTGGCCGGCAAGGGTTTTCTGAACGGTACACAGACCAAACTGAAATATGTGCCCGAACAACACACCGACTTCATATTCTGTACTATCGGAGAGGAACAGGGATTTATCGGAGCCACGGGAGTGTTGTTGCTTTTTCTGATATTGATATTGAGGCTGATACACATTGCCGAGCGACAACGAACGCCGTTTGAACGGGTTTACGCATACTGTGTGGTGTCAATCCTGATATTCCATTTATGCATCAATATCGGAATGGTGATCGGGTTGTGTCCCGTCATTGGCATTCCGCTGCCTTTCTTCAGCTACGGAGGCTCGTCATTGTGGGGTTTCACCATATTGCTGTTCATTCTGTTACGTCTCGATGCATCGCGCAAGGACCGCCTGGATTGAAAAATTTTAACACTTTGACGATAAAAAGCGTCTTGTTGACGTTATAATAATAGGGTGTCAGGATATTTATGGTTTCTGACAACTCTAAGAAACTGTTTAAATTTATTTTCAATGGATTTTGAGAAGATTTTTGAGATGTTTTCGCAAGTTGAGAAAGGAGAAACCTTTCGGTTGCGACTGCCGAAACTTGGCGAAAACAGCCAAAAAGATTCTTAAAAGCCATTGAAAGGATTCATATAAAAATTATTCGTAATAAATTTAAACAGTTTCTAATGATTCCGAAAATACTAATAACTCTAATATAACCTGAAACAATGGCAAGCAAGAGAGATTTCAAGAAATATGTCGATCAGCTCGGATCGGTAGTTGTTGACGAGATGGTGTCAGCGTATTACAACGTAAAGGAAGTGGACCGTGACAAGGTGTCGCAGGCCATCGAGAAGGTGCTTGGCGCAATAGGCCGCGCAAAGTGCAACAGCAACGTTTTCTTCGACCGTGGCGAGAAGGCTTTCGAAAGCAAGGAGGCATATTCCAAGGCCAAGAAGGCATTCTTCGTGGCGCTGTTCGACAAGATCATCACCGACTTCAACGAGGAGGTGAACCAGGCTCTGAAAGTGTTCAACGAGGCTCTGCCCGAAAGCGAGCGTGAGCGCAACAAGGCTTACGCCAAGGCTGAAGCCGAAGCATAACAGGCCATGGCCAACATCTGGGGGAAACTATTGCATAAGGCAGGATGGAGAGTCGATATCACGGCTCCCCATCTTGATAAATGCATAATATGTGTCGCGCCCCATACTTCCAACTGGGATTTTATCATCGGACTTGCCGCCTACAGGTCGTTAGGCTACAAGGCTAATTTCCTGATGAAGAAATTCTGGTTTTTCTGGCCGATGGGAATCTTGATGCGGCGCCTGGGTGGCATTCCGGTACCCTCGCGCGGTTCCGGAGGTGAACTCAGTCAATATCTGGTCGAGGCTTTTGCCCGGCATGACTATATGAACCTGGCAGTCACTCCCGAAGGGACGCGCAGCGCCCGCGAGAAATGGCGCCGTGGATTCATTTATATAGCCCTCGGCGCGAATGTGCCCATTCAGCTTGGAGTCATCGACTATAAGACCAAGACAGTGATAATCCGCGATTCGTATGTGCCCACCGGCAATATCGAGCAGGATATGAATTATGTGAAAGGATATTACGCCAAATACAAGGATGCCGCCAAGTATCCCGATAAATTTATATATTGACCATGATATCCCAAGACTTGCATGTATGCCTGTTGCCTCTTAAGATAACCTGGGGCGACAAGATGGCCAACCTAAGCAGGTTGGAAGATATGCTCAAGCTGGTGCATCCGCAGACGGATGTGGTTATTTTGCCTGAAACGTTCTCAACGGGTTTCCCTGTTGACAAAGACAAGGAACAGGTGCGGGAACTGGCCGAGCGTAACAGTGGCGAGACGGTGTCGCGGCTTCAGGAACTGGCTTCACGTTATAATGTAGCCATAGCCGGAAGTTTTATAGCCGATACCGGAGGTTTGCTGTACAACCGTGGCTTTTTCATCGAACCTGGAGGTGAATCGACCTTCGAGGACAAGCACCATCTGTTTCACATGGCCGGCGAGGACAAAGTGTTCTCTCATGGTTATGAACGTATGCTGATCAGATACCGCGGATGGAACATCGCCATGGTGGAATGTTACGATATAAGGTTCCCGGTCTGGTGCCGTAATGTCGATAATGAATACGATGTCCTGTTCGTGGTAGCCAACTGGCCCGAGGTGCGTATCGATGCATGGAACAAGTTGTTGCCGGCACGTGCTATAGAAAATCAGGCGTATGTATGCGGCGTGAACTGCACAGGCACAGATGATAAGGGGTTCGTATATCCCGAATCTTCACGTACACTGGATTTCAAGGGACGTGACATATCGGTGCTGCAGGAATCTACAGGACTCATCTATGCTACCCTGATGCGCGATAAGCTCGATGCATTCAGAGTCAAATTCGCGGCATGGCGCGACGCGGATCAGTTCAAATTGCTTTAAATTTTTCGACAATAAAAAAGACGTGTCAGGGATTGTCCTCGACACGTCTTTCTTATTGTAGGTCATTATTGCATCAATTGGATTCGATGCCTTTAATTTCTGAATCAGCAGCATCCTCGGCGGGAAGCAAGGGGACATAGGTAAGCGCGAGTTTTTCCTCATCTCCGTCTTTGCTCTTGACAGCTTCGATAGCTCCTCCGAGACATGATTCGGCGTTAAGTTTCAGTATCATCTCGGCAAGTTCGTCCTCCAGGTATTTCTGGATGGCTCGCTTAAGCGGACGTGCTCCGAAGTTCTTGTCATATCCCTTTTCGGCAATAAACTCCTTGGCTTCGGGCGACAGCTTAAGCTTGAATCCTAACTTCTCGACGCGGGTATAGAATTCCTTCAGCTCGATGTCTATGATCTTGCCGATGGCGTCACGGTCGAGCTGGTCGAACATCACTATGTCGTCCACGCGGTTCAGGAATTCCGGGCTGAACGCCTTGTTCAGAGCCTTGGATATAACGCCCTGGGCCTGTGCTTGGGGCGATTCGCCGGTGTTGAATCCGACGCCGGAACCAAAGTCCTTGAGCTGTCGCGAACCGACGTTGCTGGTCATGATAATGATGGTGTTCTTGAAGTCAATGCGGCGTCCTAAAGAGTCGGTAAGCCGGCCTTCGTCCATGACCTGCAATAGCAGATTGAACACATCGGGATGCGCTTTCTCGATCTCATCGAGCAGAACCACAGAGTATGGTTTGCGGCGTACCTTCTCGGTAAGCTGGCCGCCCTCCTCATATCCCACGTATCCCGGAGGCGCTCCTACGAGACGGGACACGGTGAATTTCTCCATGAATTCGCTCATATCCACACGTATCAGTGCATCGGGTGAATCGAACAGATACTCGGCCAATTTTTTAGCAAGCAAAGTCTTGCCGACACCTGTCGGGCCAAGGAACATGAACACCCCGATGGGCTTGTCGGGATCCTTAAGACCGATGCGGTTGCGCTGGATGGCCTTTACCACTTTTGCCACGGCATCATCCTGACCTATTACGGAACCTTTCAGTCTTTCGCCCATCTCAAGAAGACGAGTCCCTTCGGTCTGGGCGATGCGCTGGGTGGGTACTCCGGTCATTAATGCCACTACTTCAGCCACCTTCTCATCGTCGACAATCTGCGGATTGCTGCTGAGACCGCTCTCCCATTCCGTCTTGGCTTTCTCAAGACGTTCGCGGGCTTTCGTCTCCTCGTCAAGAAGATTGGCGGCCTTCTCATAGTCTTGCGATTTGGCGGCCTCAAGTTTGGCGACGGTCAGGCGGTCCACCTCTTTCTCCATGCTGTCGATCTCCTCCGGAACGATGATGTTGGTGATATGCACGCGGCTGCCCGCCTCGTCCAGAGCGTCCAGAGCCTTGTCGGGGAAGTTACGGTCGCTTACATAACGTTCGGTCAGAGATACACATGCCTCCAGAGCCTGATCGGTATAAGTGACATTGTGATGTTTCTCATACTTATCCTTGACCTGACGCAGAATAGCCAGAGTCTCCTCGGGCGAGGTAGGCTCTACTATCACCTTCTGGAAACGACGTTCCAGGGCGCCGTCCTTCTCGATGTTATGGCGGTATTCGTCAAGAGTGGTGGCACCGATGCACTGAATCTCGCCGCGTGCCAATGCGGGCTTGAGCATATTGGCGGCATCCATCGAGCCGGGCGCGCTGCCCGCACCCACTATTGTGTGGATCTCGTCGATGAACAGTATTATATTGTCGTTGTGCGACAGTTCGTCGAGCACGGCCTTGATTCGTTCCTCGAATTGACCGCGGTATTTCGTGCCGGCCACTATGCCTGCCATGTCAAGACTCACCACGCGCTTGTTGAGCAACACACGAGGCACCAGATGCTGGTTGATGCGCAACGCCAGGCCCTCGACAATAGCCGATTTGCCGACTCCCGGTTCACCGATAAGCACAGGGTTGTTCTTCTTGCGGCGTGACAGTATCTGGGCGAGACGTTCTATCTCACGCTCACGGCCTACCACCGGGTCGAGTCTGCCTTCGGCGGCAGCCTTGGTCATATCGTAACCGAATTTGTCCAAAGCCGGTGTGTCGCTGTTCTGCTTTCCCTTGCCGTTAGACTGCTGACGCGATGAGTTCTTCGGACTTACAGGAGCATCCTCCTCGTCGTCGTCATCGTCAACGGGATTGTTCTGTCCCATACCCATAGGCGAAATGTCGCCTATGGCCTGTATGGATATGTCGAAATGAAGGTATTCATCTTTGATTTTACGCAGGATCTCGCTATCCATCGAACGGGGATCGTGAATCAGAGCCATTATGATGTGTTCGCTGCCTATGACACCGCCATTCATTTTACGAGCCTCGGAAGTGGCCAGCTGCAGATGACGCACCGCTCCGAGGCTGATGCGGTATTGCTGCTCGAACAGGGTTGTGGTCTCGCCGGGCTGTGCGTCCGACGACAGATACCGCTCCAGTTCCTCGCGAATCTTGTCAAGGGGAATCTGCATGTGGCTCAGTATCTTATAACCATATCCGCCGGTGTCGCTCACTGCAACAAGCATGAAGTGCTCGGGCTGGATCGCGACCGATCCGAGTCGGTTCACCTCCCGCATCGAGGCTTCAAGTATTGGTGTGAACAGTTTTGAAAAGTCTTGTTTCATTTACAATCGTTTTATAACCCATAAACAAATGTTATGCCAAAAAGTATATGCGGCAACTCCGCATTGACATGTCAGACCGCGAAATTAGTAAAAAATAACATGAAATACGGTATAATGTGTGAAAATGCCAACGGCCGGGGATGTATTTCATTTTGTTTAATGGGGATTTTTTTGTAATTTTGTAGCAATAACCGCATGATTTAAGGAAGCGTTTCGGATGCTTCCGGAATAGAGAACTAAACCCGAATTTAGCGGTATTATAGAATAAAATGCAAGGAGATGACAAGATAATCCCGATTAATATAGAATCGGAGATGAAGGAAGCCTACATCGACTACTCGATGTCGGTCATTGTGTCGCGAGCATTGCCCGACGTGCGAGACGGCTTCAAGCCGGTGCACCGTCGCGTCTTGTTCGGAATGAACGAACTGCACAACACCTTTGCCGGCGACACCAAGAAATCTGCTCGTGTGGTAGGAGAAGTGATGGGTAAGTATCACCCTCACGGCGACTCCTCGATATATCTGACAATGGTGCGCCTCGCCCAGGAATGGTCGTTGCGTTATCCGCTTGTGTTCGGTCAGGGTAACTTCGGATCAATCGACGGAGACTCCCCTGCCGCCATGCGTTACACGGAGGTGAAGCTGGCGCGTATGGGCGAGGAAATGCTGCGTGACCTGGACAAGGAAACGGTCGATTTCGTCCCCAACTTCGACAATACGTTGCTCGAACCCGCCGTGCTGCCAACCAGAATTCCTAACCTGCTGGTGAACGGTGCATCGGGTATCGCCGTGGGTATGGCCACAAATATGCCGCCCCACAACCTGACCGAGTCGTTGAATGCATCCATAGCGCTGATAGACAATCCCGACATTGATCTTGACGGATTGATGGAATATGTCAAGGCTCCGGATTTCCCCACAGGCGGCGAGATATACGGCCTGCAGGGTGTTCGCGACGCCTACGAGACAGGACGAGGCCGTATCGTGATCCGAGCCAAGGCCGAGATAGAGACGCACGACAACCACGATTCCATCGTTATATCCGAGATTCCTTACGGTGTAATCAAGTCGGAACTTGTAAAGAATATAGCCGAACTGGCCGACGAGAAGAAGATCGACGGCATCGCCGACGTGACGGATACCTCGGCCCGAGGCAAGATCAATATCGTTATCGATGTCAAGCGTGAGGCCAATGCAAAGGTCGTGCTCAACAAGCTGTTCAAGATGACTGCATTGCAGTCGTCGTTCAGCGTGAACAATGTGGCGTTGGTGAACGGACGACCCAAGTCGCTGAGCCTGAAGGAAATCCTTGAGGCATTCGTCGATCATCGCCGCGAGGTGGTGTTGCGCCGTACACGCCATGACCTGGCAGAGGCCGAGAAGGAGGCTCATCTGACCAAAGGACTGATCATAGCCTGCGACAACATCGACGAAGTAATACACATCATCCGCAGTTCCGTCACTCCCGAAGAAGCCAAGCAGCGCCTGTGCGACCGCTTTGAGCTTGATATGGCCCAGGCTGACAAGATAGTCGAGATGCGTTTGCGCCAGCTCACCGGCCTGGAGATGGACAAACTGCAGGAGAAGTATCAGAACCTGTTGGCAGCCATCGCACGTTATCAGGAGATACTGAACAGCGAACAGGTGCTCCGCGAGGTAATCAAAGGCGAGTTGGTGGATATCCGCGACCGTTACGGCGACGAAAGACGCACCACTGTGAATCCGTTCAGCGGGGACTTCAATTCCGAAGACTTCTTCCCCGATGACCCCATGATCATCACCATCTCGCATTTAGGTTATATAAAGAGGACTCCCCTTTCCGAATTCCGCGCGCAGCATCGCGGCGGTGTCGGAGCCAAGGGAAGCTCTACACGCGATGAGGACTTCATAGAATATATATATCCTGCTACCAACCACAACCATATACTGTTCTTCACACAGAAGGGCCGTTGCTACTGGCTGAAAGTGTACGAGATTCCGGAAGGTGCCAAGAATTCAAAAGGCCGAGCCATCCAGAACCTGCTGCAGCTCGAGCCTGACGACCATGTCAACGCATTCATCCGCACCAAGGGCCTGCTTGATCCGGCATACAACACGACACATAATCTTGTGTTCGCCACCAAGAAGGGAGTTATCAAGAAGACCTCGCTCGCATCATACTCGCATCCGCGTGCAATCGGCGTTACCGCCATTCTGCTGCGTGACGACGACGAGGTGATAGGCGTACGCCTTACTGACGGCAAGTCGCAGATAGTGCTGGCCAACAAGAACGGTCGTGCCATCCGATTCCCCGAAGAAACGGTGCGTACCATGGGACGTGTCAGCACCGGTGTGCGCGGCATGACTCTCGACGATGACAACGACGAGGTAATCGGCATGATCACGCTGACCGGCAAGGAAGGCGAGACAATCATGGTTGTGTCCGAAAACGGTTATGGAAAGCGTTCAGACATCGAGGACTACCGAATCACCAACCGTGGCGGTAAAGGCGTGCGTACGCTTATGATTACGGATAAGACCGGCAAGCTGATTGCGATAAAGAATGTGACCGACGACAACGACCTGATGATTATAAATCAGAGTGGCGTGGCACTGCGTCTGCCCGTCAAGTCCATCCGCGTGATGGGCCGTGCTACTCAAGGTGTGAAACTGATTGACCTCGGAAAACGTGGTGACACTATAGCTTCCGTCTGCAAGGTGCAGTCGGATCCGGAAGCAGAACCGACGGAGGAAGATGCGGAAAATAACGAGGCTTTAGCCGAAGGCCCTGTTGAAGATGCCCAGGCGTCCGATGTAGTTTCCGACAATATTCAGGCAACCGAGGAACAAAATGCGGAGGAATGACAATAATATACGCATAACCGCGATATAATAGTTAAACTTCCGGACGCAGTGCGTATCATATATAGAAAGACACATACTGTAGAAAAAGGAAACCAATATTAATTATGCATCCGGCCGCGAAAGCTCGGGGCCGGGTGCTAAACAGAACATAACATGAAAACAATTCTCACGCTGATGCTGTGCGTCGGAGCCGCAGGCACGATGATGGCCCAGAAGGCAGTGGTAGACCAGGCGTCTAAGCTGTCAGGCAAAGCCGACAAGATTGCTGAATCACGCAGTCTGATTGACCAGGCAAGCAAGAATCCCGAAACGGCTAACGATGCCCGGACCTATTATGTCGGAGGTAAGAACGAATATGAGGTTTACGATCTGGCCCGTACCAAGCAGATGATCAATCCTCAGGACAAGGACGTCAAGCCGATTGAGATGGGCAAGCAGCTGCTGAACGGATACAAGATGTTCCAGAAAGCACTTCCCCTTGATTCCGTACCCGATGCCAAAGGTAAGGTAAAGCCCAAGTATTCGAAGGATATGATAAGCCGTATCAACGGCCACTTCAACGATTACTTCAACAGTGCTATCGCATTCTATAATGAGAAGATGTATTATCCTGAGGCATACGAATCGTTCATGTTGTATGGCGATCTGCCGAAGAGCGTACATGCCGACAAACTGATGAAGGCAACCGCCGATTCCGTAATCAACACGGCATACTTCAATGCCGGTATAGCTGCTTACGCCGGCAATGCACTTCCCGAAGCTGCACTGGCATTCAAGAAAGCCCGTCAGAACAATTACGACAATGCCCAGAATTATGTTTACGAGATCGCATGCTGGCAGTATATGGCTCAGAACGATTCCACAAAAGCAGACGAGGCTCAGAAGCAGATCGAGGACATCGCACTGGACGGTTATAAGAAGTTCGGTACTTCACAGATGCTGTTTATCAACAATCTGGTGAATTCCTGGATGAACGAGAACAAGACAGACAAGGTTCTGGCTCTGCTGAATGAAGAAATCGGCAAGAATCCCGAAAACGGTGCCCTCTATGGCCTGCGTGGATTCGTTTATGACCGCAACGGAAAGGATGACGAATCAGTAGCCGACTACCGTAAGGCCGCAAGCTTTGCCGACACCGACTTCGAGACCCTGAAGAATGCCAGCAAGAAGATATTCCGCACCGGTACCACAAAATGGAACGCCATCGAAGGCGCCGCTCCCGAGGCTCGTCAGGACGTGAAAGTAAATTACTTCGAGGCTGCCAAGGCCATTGCCGACCGCGCCAAGTCCATGAATCCCGATGACAGCGACGTGAACTACGTATTGGAGAACATCAACTACGCTCTCGATACATATTTCAACAAGTAATCCGACATTCCGCCCGTTATCGACGGAATTCAATCATAGCTCCGTTTCACTCTGCGTGAAGCGGAGTTATTTTTGTATCGTATTGTCCCAAAATGTGTTCAGGAAAAATATTAAATCCGCTCTTTGCGAATCGCACTATTATTATTAAATTTGTAAAAAAATAGCGGAATGTCTTTTACTCATCTTCACGTACACACCCAGTACAGTCTTCTTGACGGCAAGGCTACCATACCCGAGCTTGTGGATAAAGCTATATCCACGGGCATGAAAGGCATAGCCATTACCGATCACGGCAATATGTTCGGAATCAAGGAATTCTGGAACTATGTGGATAAGGTGAACTCCAAGCGTGAGGAGGGCGACAAGTTCAAGCCCATCATAGGCTGCGAGATGTATGTGGCCCGCAACAAGATGACGGAGAAGAAAGACAAGAGCGACAACGGCTATCACCTTATAGTTCTGGCCAAGAACCTGAAGGGTTATCATAATCTGGTGAAGCTGGTGAGCCGTGCATGGACTGAAGGCTACTACTATAAGCCCCGAACTGACCGAGAGGATCTCGAGGCCCATAAGGAGGGCCTTATAGTATGCTCGGCATGTCTCGGTGGAGAAGTGCCCCAGTTCATAATGCACGATGAACTTGAAAAGGCCGAGGAGCGTGTGTTGTGGTACAAAAGCGTGTTCGGCGATGACTACTATCTCGAGCTGCAGCGTCACCAGACATTCAAGGAAAATGCCAACCGCGAGGTTTACACCGAGCAATGCAAGGTCAATGATGTCTTGTTGCAGCTGGCCAGGAAACATGACATAAAGGTGATATGCACCAACGACGTGCACTTCACCAACGAGGAGGACGCCGAAGCACACGACCGTCTTATATGCGTGTCGATGCAGAAGACCTTTTCGGAGCCTCGACTGCACTATACCAAGCAGGAATGGCTCAAGACTCCGGAACAGATGCAGGAGATATTCAAGGATATTCCGGAAGCCCTGACCAATACTGAGGAGATTCTGAATAAAGTGGAGTTCTACTCCATCAACCACGCTCCCATCATGCCCTTCTTCGACATCCCGAAGGAATTCGGTACGGAGGAGGAATACCGTGCGCGCCTCACGGAAAAGGATCTGTTCGATGAATTCACTCAGGATGAGAACGGCAATGTGGTTCTGACTCCCGAAGAAGCGCAGAAAAAGATAGACCGACTCGGCGGTTACGACAAACTATACCGCATTAAGTTCGAAGCCGATTATCTTGCGAAGCTTACGATGGACGGAGCCAAGGAGCGCTATGGCGACCCTGTGCCCGAAGATGTAGCCGAACGGTTGAAGTTCGAGCTGTATATAATGAAGACCATGGGTTTCCCGGGCTACTTCCTTATCGTGCAGGACTTTATAAATACAGGCCGAAAGAAGTTAGGCGTCAGCATCGGTCCGGGCCGTGGATCGGCCGCAGGATCGGCCGCCGCCTACTGTCTCGGCATAACGCAGATCGACCCCATCAAGTACGACCTTCTGTTCGAACGTTTCCTCAACCCTGACCGTATATCATTACCTGATATTGATGTGGACTTCGATGATGACGGTCGCTATGAGGTGCTGAAATATGTGACGGAGAAATATGGTGCCGAAAAGGTGGCTCATATCATCACATTCGGCACAATGGCGGCCAAGATGGCCATAAAGGACGTGGCAAAGGTGCTTGAGGTTCCTTTACCCGAGGCGAACCGCCTGGCTCGTCTTGTACCTGACCGTCTGCCTGATGTAGACGGGAAATCGCCTAAGATCAATCTGAAGAATTGCCTGAAATACAGCAAGGAATTTGCTGCAGAGCAGAGCAATCCTGACGAGCGCGTGCGTGAGACATTGAAATATGCCGAACAGCTTGAAGGCAACGTGCGCAACACCGGTATCCATGCCTGCGGTGTGATTATATGCCGCGATGATATCACTGATTGGGTACCCGTGTCGATGGCTACCGATGCCGACGGCTCCAAGGTGGTGTCAACCCAGTATGAAGGTTCCATTATCGAGGATACGGGTCTTATCAAAATGGACTTCCTTGGCCTGAAGACGCTCTCGATAATCAAGGAAGCCCAGTACAACATCAAGATGCGTCATGGCCACGAGATAGACATAGACCATATTCCGCTTGACGATCCTAAGACATTCGAACTGTACTGCAAAGGCGCCACTACGTCAACGTTCCAGTTCGAGTCCGCAGGTATGCAGAATTCGTTGCGCAGTCTTCAGCCATCCAAGTTCGAGGACCTCATAGCCATGAACGCCCTGTATCGCCCCGGACCTATGGATTATATCCCCACGTTCATCAAGCGTAAGCATGGAGAGGAACCCATAGAGTACGATATCCCCTGCATGAAGCAGTATCTTGAGGAGACGTACGGCGTGACTGTATATCAGGAGCAGGTGATGTTGCTGTCGCGTCTGCTGGCCAACTTTACCCGAGGCGAATCGGATATGCTTCGAAAGGCCATGGGTAAGAAGCAGATTGACAAGATGCAGAAGCTCAAGAAGAAATTCATGGAGCAAGGCCAGGGCAACGGATACGAGGAGAAGACGCTGAACAAGATATGGGAGGACTGGGAAAAGTTCGCATCATACGCGTTCAACAAGAGTCATGCAACGTGTTATACGTGGGTGGCATATCAGACAGCCTATCTCAAGGCCCACTACCCCGCCGAATACATGGCCGGCGTCCTGAGCCGCAACCTGACGGCGAGCGACAAGATGACCAAGGTGATGGAGGAATGCCGTCGCATGGGTCTGAAAGTCCTCGGGCCGGACATCAACGAGTCCATTGAGAAATTCGGTGTAAACTCCGCTGGTGATATCCGTTTCGGACTTGCGGCGGTGAAGGGAGTTGGTCTGAACGCCGTCAAGGCTATTATAGACGAACGTAACGCCAACGGTCCGTACAAGGATGTCTATGACTTCGTGGAGCGGGTGAACCTGTCGGCCTGCAACCGTGGCGCCATCGAGAACTTGGCGATGGCGGGTGCGTTCGACAGTTTCGGACAGCGACGCGAGGCTTACGTGCAGCAAGTGTTCGATTCATCGTTTACCGATTGTCTGGTGAAATATGGGCAGTCTGTACAGAATGATAAGAATTCCCTGCAGCTGAGTCTGTTCGGAGAGCTGGAGCCGATAGAGACCAACAGACCGCCGTTCCCCGAAGTTGAGCCATGGACTCAGTTGGCGTTGTTGAACAAGGAGAAGGAGCTTGTTACGCGTTATCTGTCGGCGCATCCTCTTGATCCATACGCCATGGAGATAAAGTACGGATGCACATGCACCTGCGATGAATTCCAGCAGCGTGAGGAAGTGCCGGGCAACGTGACTATAGCCGGACTGGTGACAAAGGTGTCGACCAAGGTGTCACGTACCGGTAAGGAGTTTTCCATTGTAGAGATAGAGGACTTCAGCGGCAAGGCTGAGATTAGGCTGTTCGGTCGGAATCATGTCAACTTCCGTGATAAATTTCACGAAGGTGAAGCCATATTTGTAGCACTATCCTATACTCCCAGCCGGTATCAGCCTGACAGAACCGATATGAACATCGTGAAGATAGAACCTCTTGAAAACATCAAGGGAAAGATAGCCAATTCACTTACCATTTTCTTGGATGTGGATTACAACAACGAGGAACTGTTCAAGAAAATCAACGAGTGCACCGGCAACAAGCGTAGTGGCGAGCTTTACCTGGAACTGATAGATCGAAAGACCCGGCAGAGTGTGAAGATACATTCGCGCAGGCGTTACGACATCGACATCGACATGATCGAACTGCTGGAAGCCAACGGCGTTAGGTTCAAGGTGTCGACGATGGAATCATAAAGAATACAATTAACCAAAATTATAAACAATGGCAAAGAAATTTACAGACGAGACGGCCCGCGAGGCCATCAACTCGGGCAAGGTGGTTGTGATAGACTTCTGGGCCACCTGGTGCGGACCCTGCATCAAGTTGGGACCTATCGTAGAGGAACTGGCAGAGAAGTATGCCGATAAGGCCGAGATCGGTAAGCTGAATATCGACGAGGAGTCGGACATCACAATGGAATATCGCGTACGAAACATCCCGACGGTACTCTTCTTCAAGGACGGAGAACTGAAGGACCGCAGCGTAGGTCTGGTCAAGCTCGCCGATCTTGAGGAGAAACTTCTCCCCCTGCTCTGATTATAAGATAAATACGTAATAATAAAGCGTGCCGAGATTGGGTCCCGGCACGCTTTGTATTTGTGTTGTTCCCTATTATTCAATCAAGTTGAGACAGTTTGGCTTCCAGCTCAGGGAGCCAGTCTTTGTCGGCATCAACCCACAGTGTGTTAATGCCGAGACGGGCGGCGGCTTCGATGTTGCGTTTGCTGTCGTCAACAAACAGGACTTCATCAGGCTTTACCCTTTCGGCTTCAAGTATCTTGTTGAAGAATTCGGCCGAAGGCTTGCATACTCCCATCCGGTAGCTGCAATACAGATGGTCCAGATAATGACCGATGCCATGGCCGTCGCCGCTGAATTCAGTGCTTTCGGTGAAATCCATCATGAACGGATTGGTGTTGCTGGCAAGGCAGGTGCGGTATCCGGGCCGCAGCTTGCTTATTCTGTTGAGTCGATCCAGCGATATTTCCTTCACATATCCTAACCAGGCATGGCGTGCTTCTTCTTTCGACACGGGATGTCCGACCATCTCGCTGAGTCTGCTTACGAATTCCTCATCCCCTATGGCTCCACTCTCCAGGTCAAGGAATATTCCCCGCTGTTCATACGCATCCAGATAGCGTTCCGAATCGACACCCAATGCCTCGAAACGACGTTTAGCCTGATCCGTGTCAATCTCAAACAGCACGCCCCCCATATCAAACAATATTGTCTTTATCATCTTACTTGCGTTATGATTGTTCAACGTTAATTATTCAACGGTTATTCCGGTACGAAATTACGAATCATGTGATCTAAATATTTCATCAACCATCTATCCGGGCAGAGAGCGGTTGTGTTGCATCTTACTATATCTATATATTTATTCGTTTAACTTATGAAATTGTCTTTTTGTTCAGGTTTCATGGATTGCAGACATAATTTAAGGGGATTCCGATACGTTTCTGAAATGGTATTAGGATGAAAAACTGAGAAGCGGTATATAGGATAAAGATATGGCGTTATTAACAAGGTCGAGACATCATGTAGACATGACTTCGGGGCCATTGGCGGGCAAAATCCTATGGTTCGCGTTGCCATTGATTGCCAGTGGAATCCTGCAGCAGTCGTTCAATGTGATAGACGTGGCCGTGATAGGACATTATTCCGATAGTCACGACATTGCGGCCGTAGGCAGCAACGGCCCGATCATAAGCATAATGGTCAATCTGTTTGTCGGCATCGCCGTAGGCGCCAATGCAGTGATAGCCCGTTACATTGGTGAAAATAAATCTGACCGCATCCGCGAATCCGTAGGTACGGTGGCAATCATATCCATTGTGTCCGGTCTCCTGCTCTTAGCAATAGGAACTACGCTGACACGTCCCATACTCGAGGCAATGAGCGCTCCTCCGGATGTCATAGACCAGGCTGAGAAGTATCTCCGAATATTCTTCTGCAGTATGCCGTTCATGATGATATACAATTTCGGAGGGTCTATATTACGAAGCATCGGCGACACGCCCAAACTGTTCCAATCGCTGTTTGTAGCTACTCTATGCAATTTCCTGCTCGACCTGTTGTTCACCGGTCAGTTCGGCTGGGGCGTAGAGGGTGTGGCATGGGCCACGGTTATTTCCAATGCCGTGAATGCCGCTATAATGGTTTTCTTCCTGACCCATGAGAACGATCCGTTCAAGATGCCTTTGAATCCGCACCGATGGAAACTATCAATGCCGGACCTTAAGGAAATGCTGCGCATCGGAGTGCCGGCCGGACTGCAGGGAATGGTGTTTTCAATCAGCAATATATTTATCCAGTCGTCCATCAATAAATTCGGCGCCGATGCCATAGCCGGTTCAGCTACGGCCCTGACTTACGAGGCATACTGTTATTTCATCATAGGGGGCATAAACGGCGCGGCCATCGCATTCACGAGTCAGAATTACGGCGCCGGGTTAAAGAACTGTTGCAAACGTGTCTGGGCCATATCCATGGCATACGCTTTCGGCCTATCTTTATTGGCCAATTTCGCCCTGATTTTTTTCGAAAACGGTGCACTTAGAGTGTTCACCGATATCCCCGAAGTGATACATTACGCCAAGCTCCGCTTTCATTACGTACTGATGTTCCAGTCCATCGCCGCCAGCTATGAGATATCCGGTTCGTATATGCGGGGACTCGGGTATTCGGTCATTCCCATGCTGTTGACCATATTCGGGTCTTGTATATTGCGACTGATATGGGTTTGGATTTTTCCGCATATCGACTATAGCTATCAGACGCTGCTCAGCATATATCCCATGTCGTGGGCTGCTACCGGCGTTATGGTAGTGATTGCCGCCTTCTTAGTCCAGCGTAAGGTGTTCAGGACTATGCCGGAAAGCGAAAGTATGAAATTGAAAGAAAAGCCTATGGTTTCTTGATATTATTTTTGCAATATGTTGTAAAATTGTGCCTCGATTTGATTATTAGCCAATGTTTTGTTTTCTTTGAAACTAAATTAAGATAATACTACGAACGATGAAGAAAATAACAGCTGTAGCAGCTATGATGCTGATGGTCGGGAGTGCGGCCGTATCATGCAACGGCGCCAAGAAACAGGCGGATAACACTGAAGCACAGGATTCCACCTTTGTGACTCCCCTGCATGTAGAGGGACTGTACCTGTTGAACGCCAAGGGCGACACAATGGTGCTGAACGGACCATCGCTGGGGTGGCACTCTAACTGGGGCCGCTTCTATAACGACTCGACAGTGATGGCGTTCAAAAGGAACTGGGGCGCCAACATCACCCGTGCTGCCATCGGTGCGCACACATCATGGGACGTTGTGAACTGCTACGACGCCGATTCCATCGATGCTATGAACAAGCTGTACCGTGTCATAGACGCCGCGATAGCCAATGATATGTACGTTATCGCAGACTGGCATACACACAAGAACACCCTTGATAACGCCAAGAAGTTCTTTACAGCCGTAACCGAGAAATATGGCGATACTCCCAACATATTGTACGAGATCTGGAATGAACCCGAGACCGTGAAATGGGACGAAGTGAAGGCGTACGCCGAAGAAGTAATACCTGTCATCCGTAAGAAAGCCCCCAATTCGGTGATAATAGTCGGCTCCCCCACCTGGGATCAGGATGTGGACATCGCCTCGGAATCGCCGCTTAAGTATGACAACCTGCTCTATTCGCTTCATTTCTACGCGGCCACACACAAGCAGCCATTGATCGACAAGGCAGAAAAGGCCATAGCCAACGGACTGCCGCTGATTATATCGGAATGCGGAGGTATGGAGGCAACCGGTGACGGTCCCGTCGACGAAGAATCAATGCAGAAATGGGTTGAGTTCGCCGACAAGCATAAACTGTCGATGCTATTCTGGAGCATCGCCGACAAGACCGAGACTTGTTCAATGGTTACACCCGACGCATCGGACAACGGCATGCTTTGGACCGAAGAACAGATCAAACCGTGGGGCAAGACAGCCAAGACCATCATAAAGAAACGTAATCATAAATGAAGAAGATAGCAAGCTTTACAATCGACCACGAGCGTCTGGAACCGGGCATCTATGTGTCGCGACGCGATACCACGCCCGCAGGCGACGTAATAACGACGTTCGACATCCGTATGACTCGCCCCAACCGCGAGCCTGCCTTAACGCCAAAGTCGCTTCATGCCATGGAGCACTTGGCAGCTACGTTCCTGCGCAACCATCCCGAGTGGCAGAGCAGAATCGTTTATTGGGGTCCGATGGGATGTTGCACCGGGAATTATCTGTTGGTGCAGGGTGAATGTTCCAGTCGCGACATTCTGCCTCTGATTCGCGAGACAATGCGGTTTGTGGCCGGTTTTGAGGGAGAAGTTCCGGGTGCGACACCCCGCGACTGCGGAAACTACTCCTTCATGGATCTGGACCAGGCCAAGAAAGACGCACGCAGGTATCTTGATGTGTTGGACAACGCTACGGATGTGAATCTGAATTATCCTGAATAGGTGCCGAGCTATCTGATGACTCCTTTGGGCATAGTGATGATTTCGGTTTCACTGTAATGTGAGCATAATTGTTGCAATATTGTTAACTTTTTATTAATCTTTTGGATTTAGACATCATCGGCAACTTCATTCTGAACTAATATCCCGTACAGAATGTTTCAAAAGTAATAAAAAATACTGAACAGTAAGACTATGAAAATCAAATTAGCTATGGCGGCTGCTTTGGCAGCTGTGATCGGATTGACTTCATGCAACGGAAGTGATTCCAGACTTGCAGGAAAACTTGTAGGTACATGGAAAGGTAATCCTGTCGAAATGATCAATGGCAAGAAGGATAAGCAGGATAAGGAGGGCAAATATAAAGATGGAACGCGAGACAAGACTCCCCGATTCGATGGCGGTGAAATGATTTGCACCCCGACCCTTACATTCGTCAGAACAGAGGGTACAAACGGAGGAACAATCAACATCGTTGCCGATTACACTGTATCGAAGGGGGTTGAGACACTTGCCTCCACTACCCCTGTCAAGGCCACGGTAAACGGAGATGTCAACGCTGCGGGTACATGGACTGTTGAAGACGGTGATGAAATAATCGTAAATCTTGATCCCTCTAAAACAGTGGTGAATGTAGACACAACTTCAACAGCTCTGAGTTACGCAGCGCTCACAGACGCATCTCCGGATTCTCTTGACAGCATCAAGGCCCGGGTCGCAGCCAACATACCGGATGTAATAAAGCCCATGATCGCCGGGAAAGTACAGAAAATGCGGAAATTCGATGATGTGAAAATCAAGGGTAACACCATGACTCTTGAAGCCGGTCATAACAAAATGACGTTCTCGAAGCAGTAACAGGTTATTCAATCTTCAATCGAGTAGGAGGTAAACACAAATCGCAGGTGTTTATCTCCTGCTTTCGTGTT
>ERZ836877.637-NODE-637-length-58871-cov-10.529108_pt1 | contig 58871 bp, 55 predicted proteins | sample MGYA00519469_ERZ836877 | MGnify/ENA primary metagenome ERZ836877 (study PRJEB31850, sample SAMEA3708809) | human gut metagenome | biome: human gut; feature: human-associated habitat; material: faeces | place: China | collected 2014 ...
ATGAAAATAAGCCCTAAATTATGATTGGAAAAATCAGTAGCGGCAATTCGTTTGGAGGTTGTCTTGACTACATCACACGTGTAAAACAGGATTATTTGCCGAAAGAAAAACAAGTCTGGAATGTACTCGGAAGCGATGGACTTCGGCTGAATATCGGTGAAGATGACTGGCGCAAAACTGCCGCCAGGGATATGGAACGACCGGTATTGTCGAGGTCTAAAATCAAGGAGCCATGCGGCCATATATCCCTCGGTTTCTCGCCTAAAGACAGCGACAGACTGACCGATGATTATATGCTTAGAATCGCGGAGGAATATATGGAGAAAATGGGTATAACCAACACTCCGTACATCATCGTCAGGCATACCGACAAACCACATCCACATTTTCACATAATGTTCAGCCGTGTGGATTATGACGGCAAGATTATCAAATCGGCGACCAACCGTTACCGAAACAAAGCTGTGTGTCTTGATATCACCCAACGCCATAATCTCACTATGGGGACCGACAGCCTTTCGCTTGACCCTGAAAAACTGCGCGGTTCTGAACGAAGCAAAGTGGAGATTCGCCAGATTGCCAACGAGGTGTTGAACGACCAATCAGTAAAAGATGTCGGCACCTTCATGGTAAAAATGAAAGACAGAGGTGTTCAAGTAGAAGTATTGCGCGACAAGACCCCGGAGCAAAAGATGAAGACCCTTATTTATAGGAAAGGTCGTCATTCTTTTGTTGCCTCCAAGATCGGCAAGTGTTTCACTCCCAATAACGTGCTCAAGGAGTTAGACCGGCGTTCAGCTCAGGCAGAACGTCTGTGCATGGCCACAACCATTGATCCCAATAATCAGTGGGTGTATCTTGACGGTTCACCTGTCGCGCCGACTACGTTTGGAAACATAGAAATTACTCTGGAGCAACAGCGGCTATATGTCAAAGGCTACACCATCCATGTCGGCAACGCTTATATCAGATTTAACCCCGACACGAAGCAGCCCGATGTGTCACGTTACAACCTCGACATAATGACAGGCGGCGGAATGCCATTTATTCCGGGAGCGCATCCCGAATACGAGGCGTTTTATAATGGCTTGACCGGATTCGATAAAGAGGAGTTCAAACGCTTCCGCCGCTCACATCCCACGTTGACTAATCAGGAAGCAATGGCGATGTTCAAACTCAACTATGGCCATTCCCGGCACATGGGAATGTCTCATAGACTATAACCAAACGCCACCGAGAGAGAATTATCAGTAATCTCGGTGGCGCACATTGTTTTTCTTGAAGTCGCGTGGGGCATTCACGAAGTCATTGTAGATGATAAAATCTCCGACCTTGATTGTCGGCCGTGTGACAACTGATTTCAGATACGCTGTCTGATTATCATTGGAACGCGGATAAATTTTATTCTGGTCCATAGCTGTTAATTCATCGTGTCAGCGATTTCTCTAATATGTCAACCCTATGTCTGAAAAGGAATATTCCTCCCGCGACAGTTAGTGTTATGAACTCTGACATTGGAATTGCCAGCCATAATCCTGCAATACCAATCAGAGAGGGCAGGATAATAAAAGAAGGTACTAATACCACAAGACCTCGTAATAGGGAGATAAGTGAAGCTATCCATGCCTTCTCAATACTCTGATAATAACCAATCACAGCCATATTAGAGATGAAGAAAATCGGGCAAATTGCAAATAATGGTATGCCGGCCTCAGCCAATCCATATTCCATGCCATTTCCCAAAAATATTTCAGCTATTGGTCTGTTAAACAGCAAACAGCACAATGATAGTCCAATACCTGATAAAAATGCGGTGCCAATAGCTTGTTGAAATGTTGCGGCAATCCTGCCGTATGCTTGATTGCCATAATTAAAGCTGATTATCGGCTGTTCTGACTGAATTATTGAATTTGCAAAAGAGAAGAAAACCGGGAAAAGATAACATACAATTGAATATGCCGATACTCCTTCGATGCCAATGAGCCGCATAAACATATAATTGCCGGTAAGCATCATTACGCAAGTTGTCGCCTCGGTAAAGAATGCGGAGAACCCAATTTTTACAGCATATCGAGTATTAGTCAATATTCCTTCAAATGCATCTGCAATTTTCGTAAATCTGAAGTTAACAGACCATTTACAGAAATAAAGAAACACCATTAAAGCTCCGACAATGCCACTTATAGAAGTTGCCAACGCCGCACCGGTAGTTTCAAGTTTTAACTGAAATATAAGATAATAGTCCAAAGCAATATTCAGAATAGCAGATATGAGTTGGCAGAACATGGCATATTTTGGAGAACCGTCAAGTCGCATTACCATCATGCCTCCGATTTGAGGTAACATACAAATCATAGCCGTAAATAACCAGAACAGATATGCCGAAGACAGCTTCCGTATAGAATCATCTGCTCCAAGTATGTTGACAATTCCTTTAGGATCACTGATAAATATAGTTGCAAGAAACAATATCAGTAACTCTCCACTTAAAAAACACTGAAATACTATTTTCTTAGCAGAGAGATGTTGTTTGCTGGCAAGACAAATAGATGCCCCGACAGAACTGCCGATGCCGAACATCAGGGTGATACCGCAAATCAGAATGAACATTGGAGCAACCATATTGACTGCGGCAAGTCCTAACGGGCCAATACCTTGTCCAACAAATATCCCGTCGGTGATAAGGAATACAGAGTTACTTAGCATCCCTATCAGTGTTGGGAAGAACAGCGAGCGAAATAACTTCCCTATATTGCCATTCTGATAATCAAGTTTTGTGGTTTTCATTTTATAATATTCCGATTGCTTTCATAGCTCTTTATGCTGTTCCATTTCGATGCAATTCCATATTTCGCCGAGACATTCGTAGCTCTCGGTATCCTGCCTTAAAACACTATGGAATCCAGCGGCTTCATAGCAATGAATGGCGGACGGATTATTCTCAAAGACACCGAGCGACACTTTTGTAGCTCCAAGCGTTTCAAAAGCATATTTGACTGCCATTGAAACAAGAGCTTTGCCTAAACCGTGACCACGTTTTGAATCATCAACAATAACAAAACCAAGTCGTTGCTCAGCCGGATTAGCTGCCGGAGTGCGCAAGGTAATGTACCCGACAATATCATCACCATCTGTCATTGTCAAGGCGCGAGAGCGTTGTCCGTCAATATACTTTGCATGATATGTGTTCATATCTTCGGGGGTGACGGGATAATGCTCGTATCTGTCGGCACACCACTGGCGCATTAAATACTCACTTTTGAGCCACGATGTAATCACAGCGGCATCCGAAGGCTGATATGGGCGTAATGTCAGGTTCATGGTTTGTAGTTGCGTTTAATCTCGTCGATAGACTTCCCTCCAATTCCGAAGTTCTCGTCCGGCAACTCCTTGATTGTTACTGTAAAGAACTGCTCCGGGATATGGGTTATTTCGGAAGCTGTGGCTGTAAGCCGCTCTATGAGTTGTCGTTTCTGTTCAGCGGTCAATCGTCCGCTTTCAATGGATATGTATGGCATGATAATCCTCTTTCGTCATTATGTAGAAATGCTCAGTCCGTTTGTCTCCGAGAGGAGACAGGATGTTATGGTTCGTATGATGGAACTTGAAGCCGCTTTTTTCACAAACACGTTTCGATTTATTGTTTCCTTCATAATATCCGCACCATACAGCATCGAGTTTCAGCTCATTGAAACATCTCGACAACAGGGCTTTGACCGCTTCCGGTATGAATCCCTGCCCCCAATAAGGCTTGCCAATCCAATAGCCTATCTCTGCTTCACCCGGTTTCATGGCTGCGGAATGAAGACCATTCGCGAACATAATCCCGCAACTGCCTACAGGCTCGCCTGTATCTTTCAGAACAACGGCGTATGTTTCCGGCGCAGAAAATACAGTCCGGATGATTTCCAGACTGTTTTCTACAGATGTATGCGGCGGCAACCCGGCAATGGGACCAATGTCCGGGTCGCTGGCATACTTGAACAGAGTGTCGGCCTCTGTTTCTTGCCAAGGTCTAAGGATAAGTCTTTCCGTCTCAATCATTATCATTTTTCCAGCGTTTGAGATAAGGGAAGAACTGGTGCATCTGCTCTTTCATCTGTTCGACCGTGAGATTTTGGCCGGAATTCTTGTTTATCTCGTCGGTGAACTGTGCGCAGTGGTCTATCATCTGCTCCATAGTCAGATCCTGCACGAACTTACCGTCCTTGTAGCAGTAGATACAGTAATCCTCATTTGGCGTGCCATCCGCATTTGTGCCGAGGACTTCGTTGGAGAGCGGCATTCCGCAGCTCTGACAGAATTTCATTTCCATTGTTATTATTCTTTTGCCCATCAGTCCGACAGGGCGGATTCATAAATGCAAAAGCGCGGACTATCTATGTCAATCTAACTTGACGGCCCTGAGAAAGCCTATGATGCAGATATAACGATAGCAGCCCACGCCGTATGCGTGAGAACCACTATGCTATCTCTTGCATCAAATTTGAAAGGCTCTCAGGTTTTCAAGTTACAAGATGAGCATAACGCTTCTTATTTTCAAAATGTCGTGGATTGGATTGCGCCAACCCGACTACAAAGTTACGAAATTATTATGAGATTTTAACGGCTATGCGTGGTGACCCGGCGTAATTTTGGCTGAGGTCACCACATTTTTATCGTCTAATTATGGTTAAAGTCTGTTAAAGTTTAGGGTTGCAGAGGTAAGATGTGGGGTTGAATGATGCTGAATGATTTTGAATAGATATGATTTGTATGCTGATTATCAAAGCATTAAGCAATCGCAAGAATAGATATGCGCCTGTCGCAACACGCCTAACGCACAATACTACAACGCTTTAGCGTGGGCGTGGTGACTTTTGTGGTGACCCGGAGGGGTGTTGATGAATAAAAAACCGCTAACTCATTGAGAATTAGCGGTCTTCTGTGGTGCCACCAGGAATCGAACCGGGGACACAAGGATTTTCAGTCCTTTGCTCTACCAACTGAGCTATGGCACCATTTTCCAGGCTTGCCGGGAGATTTGGTTGGCGTTTATCTCTCGTTTGCGAGTGCAAAGTTAGAAATTCTTTTCTTTCTGTCCAAATATATTTATACTTTTTTTATCTTTTTGTTTTGGTTTTGATGATTACTTCTTACGTATCAAATTGTTATCGTCGCTATCCGATATTCTGCGCTATTCCCGGAAATCACGCTTGCCGCGACTCGACTGATTCCTTCCCGTGCATCACGAATGTCTCCGGATTGTACCGCGGGCGGTGCTTCACTTCTGAATATATCTTGCCTACATATTCCCCTACGATACCCATGCATATCAATATGATACCGCTGCAGAACCATACTGAAAGCACCATCGAGCTCCAGCCTTCTATGGTGTGTCCGCTGAAATGACGCACCGCCACATATATGCCGATGACGAAGGTCACCAACAGAAAGATCAATCCGATGAACGCCACCATTCTCACAGGTTTTATAGAGAAGGATGTTATTCCGTCGGCCGCGAACGCGAGCATCTTTTTCAGCGGGTATTTCGATTCTCCGGCGGTGCGCTCCTTGCGGTCGTAATATACACGGTCTTGCTTGTATCCGAGCAAAGGAACTATACCGCGTAGAAACAGGTTCTCCTCCCTGTATTTCATCAACTGGTCTACGGCCCGTCGGCTCATCAGCCGGAAGTCGGCGTGATTGAATTCCGATTTCACCCCGAGCTTTTTCATAAGCTTGTAAAAGCCTATGGCCGTGTTGCGTTTAAACCATGTGTCTGTCGCACGGCTCTGACGGACTCCATAAACAATGTCGGCTCCGTCGCCATACTTCTCCATCATATTGTCTATGGCGAGGGTGTCGTCCTGCAGGTCCGCGTCGATCGACACTGTAACGTCGGCGAACTGCGCGGCTTTTTCCAGCCCTGCCACGAGCGCGTTCTGATGCCCTACGTTGGCGGCCAGGTTAAGTCCGGCCACTTCTCCGGGATATTTCTCGGCCAGCGCGCGTATTATAGGCCACGTGTTGTCGCGGCTGCCGTCGTTGACATAAAGCACGCAGCTGTCGGCCGAAGCCAGTCCTTTCGCCACTATACGGTGCAATGTGTCAAGTAGCTCCACGTTGCTTCCGGGCAGGGCTTCTTCTTCGTTGTAGCACGGAACAACTATGCATAAACGCGGTTTCCTATCGGATTTCAGTTCTTGGTCAGTCATGACGCAAATATAGTCAGAGCATGCGGGTTTTGCAAATTTTGCTTATCTTTGGGCATGAAAGCGGCATATCAGCCGCCGGACTAACCTATGCTGACCATGAAACACAGTTTATATTTCCGTGCCGCCGTGGCGGCGTTGCTCCTTTTGCCCTCCCAGTCAATGTGGGCCGATACCCCCGAAAAAGGAATATCCGAATCGATGCTTTCGCGTCTGCGCCAGGGGTATGCGCAGAACCCGAACCATAAGGCCCTGCGCAACGCTATGGCAGGTAACGCTATAGACGTGCTTGCCGTAAATGCCGAGAACCGCAACAACTTCGATACCCACTTCTCTCATGAGGTGAAAAGCAAAGGTATCACAAACCAGAAAAACTCCGGACGCTGCTGGCTGTTCACCGGCCTGAACGTGTTGCGCTCCCAGATAATAGCGACCTACGACCTCGGTGAGCTGAAACTATCGCAAAACTATAATTTCTTTTACGACCAGCTTGAGAAGTCCAACCTTTTCTTGCAGGGCATCATAGACTACGCCTCGCGTCCGGCTGACGACAAGATGGTGGAATGGCTTATGCGCAATCCTCTCAGCGATGGCGGTCAGTTTACCGGAATCGCCGACAATATAAGCAAATATGGCATAGTGCCGGCCGAAGTCATGACCGAATCGTTCGCGGCCGAAAACACGCCGCGTCTCAACGCTCTGCTATCGCTGAAACTGCGCGAGGATGCCCTGGAACTGCGCGGGATGCACGCCTCCGGAAAGAGCGGTAAGGAAATAAACCGGCGCAAGGAGCAGATGCTGGCCGAGGTTTACCGTATGCTCGCCCTCACTCTTGGCGAGCCGCCTCTCGAGTTTACTTGGACACGTAAGGACAAGGATGGCAAGGTGGTCGATACCCGACGCTACACCCCGCAGCAGTTTTACCGGGAATATGCCGGCAACGACCTCAAGAACGGATATGTGATGCTTATGAACGACCCTTCGCGTCCGTACCATCGTCTGTATGAGATAGATTACGACCGTCATTCCTACGACGGCAGCAACTGGACATACGTCAATCTCCCCGTCGAAGAGATAAAGCAGATGGCCATAGCCTCGATAAAAGACAGCACGATGATGTATTTTTCGTGCGACGTAGGCAAATTCTTAGACCGCGAACGCGGATTCCTCGATCCCGGAAACTACGATTATGAATCGCTTATGGGCACGTCGTTCGGCATGGACAAGGCCGAACGCATACGTACTTTCGCCAGTGCGTCGTCTCATGCCATGACCCTGATGGCGGTCGACCTCGATGAGAACGGACGACCGAAAAAATGGAAAGTGGAAAACAGTTGGGGAGAGGGTGCCAACGATGGTCATCTGATAATGACAGACCGCTGGTTTGACGAGTACATGTTCCGTCTCGTAATCGACAAGAAATACGCTACGCCCGCCACGCTCGAGATACTGAAACAAAAGCCGGAAAAACTGCCGGCATGGGACCCCATGTTCAGCGAAGAGCGATAAAATTTTGATTCCGGTTATCTCGATTGTGTATGCCAACCCAGGTAAAATCATGATTATTCGGGATAATTAATGATTGGGACAGGCTCTAAGAGTGAAATTGGTAATTATTACCGCAATAGTGGTATAGGTTTGGCGTGCGATCCGGCTAATTTTGCAATCATAATTCTATTGACTGTTAAGTGCCGGCTGCGAAGTCGGTGGTTTGGCCGAAAAGTTAACCGGAAAGTTAAAGGTTTGATTGTGAATAGACCGGAATCTTAGAGAATGTTTGGATTTAACTTCCATTCACGCGAAGAGGATTTTTTGAGATGTTTTCGCAAGTTGAGGAGGGCGCGGTGCGGGCACCGTAACCGACGAAATCTTGGCGTAAACAGCTAAAAAAGACCTTCGGAGGTATGGAAAGAATTTCCAAGTCATCCCTCAATTGTAAATTCGTGTTAAATCCAAACATTTTCTTAATCCGTTTTGGAGGCAAGCGTGCTCCAGGAATAAAATTAATGTTGTGAAAGCGAACCCATAAGGATTATGTGATCTCAGGAACATCCCGCGTGTATCGTCAGCACGCGGGATGGATTTTTATATTTCTATAAGCCCGTGCAAAATAGCGAATATGGTCAGTCCGGCGGTAGAGTGTATTCCGGTTTTCGCTATTATGTTCTTGCGGTGGGTGGCGACCGTGTGGACCGACAGAAACAGCTCGTCGGCAATCTCTTTGTTCGACTTTCCCTTCGCTATGAGCCTTACGATCTCCTTTTCCCGCTCACCAAGAGCCGCTATCGAGGCCATGGGTGCCGTGTCATGTTCAGCATCCTCGTCGTTTCCTTTCGGCTCGCTTCTGCGTTGGCGTTCCAGAGCCTCCAGCGCAGGCATAAGAAGATGGTTCTCGACCTCGAAATGCGCCGAGAGGTCATGTTCCAGCGTAACTATGTCGAATAGTACCGCGCTCAGCAGCATGTTGGCCCCGTTTGTATAGTGGTATATTATAATGTCTTTAAGCTCCTGCAGTTTCTCGGTCACCGGCGTGTGGCCCGTCTTGAAATCTTCCGACGAGAAGCCGTCCGATACCTTGTCGGACAGCAGACGCTCTATGTGTGGAAACAGCTCCTGGTTCTCCTGGTCGAGGTGAGCTTTGAGTTCAGCCGCATAATCATCGAAAAACCGTATCAGCAGAATCGACACGTCCTTGGTGTCGGCCGTGTTTATAGCCTCTATCAACCTCATTCTCAGTCTCGGCAGCGACACCTCCATGTAATAACTATGGCTTAGCCGCAGATATACCATCAGCGGTCCGAGCGCAACCTTATATTGTTCATGCTCCCTGCCGCTGAGAAGGTTGCATACTGCCAGAAAAGTGTCGGCATCCACATTGTTCTCCTTGCACGTATCTCGTACAGACATGTCGCCGAATCCGAAACCTATGCCGAATCGGCTTATGACGTTCAGCAGCATGTTGTTGTCCCGCAGCAGATCCCGCATTGTGTCGGCGGGGCGGTAAGAACTGTGTCGGTCTATCATTTCAAGAGTCGCTTATCCGTTTTTCAAAAGGGGGAAAGAGGCGTCGGGGCAATCACTTGCGCCGCCTCGACGAGCGCCAAAATTAACAAAACTTTCAAACCTCCGCAATACCCGCGATAGGGTATCCGCTTATATGACATCCCCCTGCACAACTACTTCCGATATTACCCTCTATCTCCGCAACCGCATAGTGGAGCTCCACACCCAGGGACACCACGGCACAGCCCGTAAATACGCCACCCTGTTGAGTAATCTCCGCGCTTATCTCGGCCGTCGCCCGTGGCCGCTCGGCAGCACATCGCGCCTGCTCATCCAGGCCTTTGCCGACTATCTGCTGTCGCGCGGCATAACCCGCAACACTCTATCGTCATACCTCAGGCCGTTGCGGGCATTGCTGCGGCGAGCCTGGCGAGACGATCTGCTTGTGTACGACAACCGCTGGTTTGCCGATGTATATACCGGTATAGACACCACATCCAAGCGGGCCATATCCGACAACGACCTGAAGGCGGTCTTCACTCTCGACCTCGCGGCCAGTCCTCGTCTCGCCCTGGCCCGCGATGCCTTGCGCTTCTCGTTCCATGCCCGCGGCATGGCCTTTGTGGATCTGGCTCACCTCACTTCCGGCAACATTTCCGACGGACGGCTCGTTTACGCCCGCCACAAGACCGGACAGCTGCTTAATATAGCCATAGACCCGGTGATGAGGGCCATATTGCACCGTTATGCTGATACCGGAAGCCCCTATCTATTTCCGTTTCTTCGCGGGACTTCGGGCTACGAAAGCGCTTTACGCTGTTATAACTATCATCTGCGCCAGATAAGCCGTAAGGCGTTATGCAGCCGTACCATATCATCATACGCCATACGCCACACCTGGGCCACGCGCGCCATACGCATGCATGTGCCGGTCTCCGTTATCAGCGCCGGTATGGGGCACACCAGTGAACGCACTACGCGCATATATCTCGATACCATTTTCGATCCGCGTATAGACGAGGCCAACACTCTGGTGACCGATTTGGGGTGAATCTGATTATTGGTGATCGGTAGTGCCGAATCACGAAAAAATACTCACATAGTCGTTTTTCCGCTATTTTTTACTAAATTTGCAGATTGAAATACCCTCTCCATAATGGGACGGGGATATCTTCCCGTCCGGTCGGCTCCACCTAACCGTGCTTGCAGACAACAACATACAATCACACTCACACCCCCGGAACAGCTGTTTTATAGCCCGTTGCGGGGGTCGGAAAGTATACGCGCCAAATCGGTTCCGGTCAAAAGTTTACAAACTTGCAAGAAGTTGACAGTCAGGAAACAGGCCTGTTGGACCTGCTTGATTTTTTTCGTACCAGGGTAGGAGAGAAGACCCCCTCCTCGGCTGCCGGATACTCGAAGGCTCTCGCATGCTTCTCCACTTTCCAGGCTACGGTCGGGCAGCCCGAAGGCACCCTCACTCCCCGTTATCTTCGCGACTGGCTCGTAGGCATGTGCTGGCGGTCGCTATCGCCCAAGACGATACTTTCATATTTTACCCGGCTCTCCGCCCTCGCCTCAGATGCAGTCGAAGCCCGCTTGTTGCCACGGGACATAACTGCGGAATTTCGCAGACTCAAACCGATGGTGGTCGGTCTCGATCCATCTTCATGGCATAATGCGCTTACCGACAGCTCCCACAACAGACTGCTCGGCCTTACCCGCACCCTTGAGCGTGCCGAAGGCGATACGCTGTTGTATGGCGATATCATACTCTTCTCACTGCTAAACAACGCGATGCCCCCGGCCGAAGTGGCACGGCTACGTGTGGAAGACCTCGGACGTTTCGGCGATGAAAGCCGGGAGATAGCCCGTCGCCACATATCGCCGGGACGCAGCTACATATTTCCACTCGGTCAGTCGCGTATCACTCCGCGTCAGCTCGACAAGCATGTATCCGGCCACATAATCAAGCTTCTCGCCTCCCATGGCATAGCGCAATCTCCCGATCCGGCCGAGACCCTGCGCGCCTATTGGGCCTATGCCGCTCTGCGTAGCGGCATCACCGCCTCGGCTATCGTCGCTATACTTCGCGATACTCCTTCCTCACTCCCTGTGCTCACTCTCGGTGCGCCCGCACGGGACTTTTACGGGGAAGAAGATTGCAGGTTTGCAAACGAAGATGCGTATCTTGACCCGGAGCGGATAGCCGAACAGGTAGGCGACACGTTCATTGCCAATCCCCGTAACTGGTACGCCATGCGACTGCGCCCACGGGTGCGCTACGAGCAACTGTTGGCCCGTATTGACGCCGCCATCGGTGATTCGCCGGTACGTCCCGAGCTTTTCTACCCCTGCGATGAGATCGCCCGCCGCATAGGTAGCCGCATAGTCCACACCATGCGGCCCATGCTGCCTGGCATAGTCTTCTTTCGTACACGTGTAACCGATCTGCTTCCCCTCTTCCGAGAGATAGGCGACATAGCCTGGTGTTATACCCTCGGCGGCACCTACGCCCGCATTCCGCGCAGCTCCATGGCCACATTCCAGCAAGCCATAGGCCGCTTCACCCCCGACTACGAGATAGGGCCCGTAGGAACTCTCCCGCTTCACCCGGGCGACAGGATAGAAGTGCTCGGAGGCCCCTTCAGCGGCTACCACGGCGAGATAACCACCGTAACAGCCGACGGCCAACAAGCTTCTGAACCGGGAAACGCCCCGGCGACCATATACCGCATCCGTCTTTTCGGCGACGCCAACGACATAGAATGGTGCCTACGCGACCCGCGCCTCATCCGCCCGCTGGCGTAACACCCCTGTCAGCCTATAGGTAGAGGAGGGGCGCCATCTCCGAGGGCACCTCAACAGCGCATCCAATTCATTGATAATAATAAAGTCAAATATAACTGCCCAAGGAAGCCGATACCTCGGGGAGCATGATTTCAGTGCCGGTTTTCAAGTGCCTGTATATGAGGTAACGGAATTGAGCGCAATGAATCAATTGGTGGGTTACGCCAAATATTGCAACAATGAATACGGCAACGTCTACTATCGTGGAGTGAGCGACCTTTATCCGAATGTGATGCCCGCGTTGATGCGTGGACGTACAGGAGGGGCTGCTGAAGATCTTGTGAAAGTGCTCAATGGCATCGGCACAGACCCGCGTATGTCTCAATCGCTTGCGCTGACACCGCAGATAGAGGCCAAGACCGAACGACAGAAAAAAGAAAACAAACGCATAAGGAAATATAACGGCTATATCGTGGAAGCGATGCTGCAGCATTACTCCGGCAGCACCCGTTTCCTTGATCTTGTTGACAACCACTGGATAGCCCTGTGGATGGGATTGCACAGATTCCGGATGCGCGGCGATAAATTAGGCTATTGCCGGTGCGAGCGCAGGACTCTTGAACCTTCCGAAACGTTGAATGTCGTCTTGGATTCCGAAGGCGCGGTAAGATACAATCCCTATCTTTACATACTTATGGTAGCTCTGCCCTACATGGCTCATGCAGGGAGAGGAGTAAGGGAGGGAAACGAATTTGTCGAGGTAGACTTGCGTAAGGCGTTGCCATCGGTCTATCTTAGACCCCATGCGCAGCACGCTTTGGTGGCACGCAGAAGAGTGGCCGGTAACACTGAAAACAGTGCCGAATATTTCGACATGGCCGGTCAAGTGGTAGGCATAATCCGCATCCGTATAGACCGCGCAAGTGAATGGATAGGTAATGGTGGATTGATGACAGCCGAAAATCTGTTCCCATCACCGGCAGTCGATACCGGCTACAACACACTGTTGCGAAACAGCCATCTCTTCGAGAACCAATTCCGCATCATCTGTTATTTCTGATTTGATAAGATTAGTCTGATGTAGCCTGTTGCAGTCTATAATTACATAACACTATTTATCACAACTTATAATATTAAAAGAGACATAGGGAACATAGGGATTTGTAGCGCATTGCAACGAATAGAATATGCAGATCCTTATGGTTCCCCGTGTCATTCTTGTTACTAATTCTACTATGCAGAAAAGATATTTCACATACGCTAATATCATTAGGGTTCTCGCTCTTGATTCGGAGCATTTCGAGAAATCCTTGATGATAGACATCAATACAGAGGATAATAGCATTCTCTCAATATTCGATGCTTCGCGGGAATTTGATGCTGATTTTATAAAAAGCTTTGCAAATCTGGTATCGCAATCTACCTCTGGATTCCGCGAGACTGAATCGGAAAGTGTCTCAAGATTGACGGATAAGATAATTGAATCTGAGATGGTATTAAAAACAAATGTTAATGATTTGAGCTGATAAAATTATATTTTTCTAATTAAATCAATAAAAAGTGAAAACTCCGACTTCACGGCGGTTTTTAATCTGAAGATACTATTGACTGATTACATCATTGCTGAACGGTAAAATGGATTGTAATATATATTCGTTGGATAAAAAAAGAAACGGAAATATGCCTTCATTTCAGGTATATTTCAGAAAAGTTAAAACTTCAAAAGGGATTGTAAGACTTTTTTATAAGGTTCTTTTTCGACTTTCTAAAGAGAGATATAAAGTAGAGTTACCTCTAAGTGTTGATATTGGAGGAGGCTTATATATTGGTCATCCTTATTGTATTACAATTAATCCCAAAGCAAAATTAGGGCGTAATTGTAATATCCATAAAGGTGTTACCATTGGTCAAGAAAACAGAGGAGTAAGAAAAGGAGTACCGACGATTGGTGATTGTGTTTGGATAGGCGTTAATGCAACCATCGTAGGCAAAATCAATATCGGTAATGATGTATTGATTGCTCCAAATTCATATGTCAATTGTGATGTTCCATCACATTCTATAGTATTTGGTAATCCTTGCATAATAAAACATAAAGAGAATGCAACAGAAGGTTATATAAACAATAAAGTTTGAAGAAGCTAATTTAAAAATGTAATCGAAATATCAGACAGAACCTTTATTTGTCTAAACTATCGGTATAGATATATTAAGCTTAAAAAAACTACGAGATTTTGATTAAACTCTTTTAATCAGTGATTTCTGTAATCATTGTCAATTGGCATATTATTTCCACTTGTTCGTTTCTATAATTATATAATGGATATGCTAAAAATTATAACGAAACTTCGCAATATTAGGTTGATAATTAGAAACAGAGTGCAGAGATATTTTAGTTGGTTACCGGATGCCGTGTATCTTAGAATATTATATTACGCGGAAACCGGAGAGCTTCTGCATCTTGAGAAGCCTCGGACATTTAATGAAAAACTTCAATGGCTGAAGCTTAATGACCGGAAGAAGATACATACTGATATGGTTGACAAGTATGCAGTTAAAAATATTGTCGCCGGGAAAATCGGTAAAGAATATGTAATTCCGACCATAGGAGTGTGGGACCGTTTTGATGATATTCCTATAGGCTCGTTACCTGACAAGTTTGTAATCAAAACCACTCATGGCGGAGGTGGCAACGATGTTGAAGTTGTAAAGGATAAACGAAAATGGGATATTGAAAAAGCAAAGAAACGTTTCACGGAAGCTCTGAAGCGTTCAATATGGAAAAACTACAGGGAATGGCCATATAAAGATATTCCAAGAAAGATAATAATTGAGGAATATATTGAAGACAAGTCAGGTGATTTGATGGATTATAAGATATTCTGCTTTAATGGAACACCAAAATTTCTGAAAGTGGATTTCAATAGATTCATTAAACATCAGGCTAACTACTATGATCTTGAATGGACTATTCTGCCATTTGGAGAAGATATATGTCCTCCAGATTTCTCCCACAGAATTAATAAGCCCAAAAATTTTGATTTAATGCTCAATCTTGCAGAAAAACTATCTGCCGGAACGAAATTTTTAAGAGTTGATCTTTATAATTCAAATGGGAAAATATATTTCGGAGAGATGACATTCTACCCTGCGAGTGGAATGGGGACATTTTCTCCTAAAGAATGGGATTTGAAATTGGGAGAACTATTGGAATTAAAGGATTGAACACGCTATGAAGATCTTAATTGCGGGAGATTTCTGTATAACCAATCGTGCGGAAATGTTAGTTAGGAAAAGAGATTTTTCTTTTCTTGACCACTTGAAAGAGGTTTCAAAACTTGCAGATTTTGCAATTGCAAATTTTGAGGGTCCGATAGCTTCTGATGAAGATAATCCGATAATAAAGTGTGGGCCAAATCTAAATATGCCTAAGGAATCTGCCGAAGCCTTTGCTTATGCAGGTTTTAATATTGCGACGCTGGCAAACAATCATGTGCTTGACTATGGGGTGGGAGGCTTGAATCATACGGTTAAATTACTTGAAAGTAATAATATCAAGACCGTCGGGATCGGTAGAGATATAGAAAGTGCATCGCAGCCTCTGTTAATATCTTTATCCAATCAAAAAGTTGCGATTATAAATTGTTGTGAGCATGAGTTCTCATTGGCTACCGATAATAGTGCGGGGGCCAATCCAATTGATCCGGTTAAACTTTTCTATGATATAAATGATGCAAAACAAAAGGCGGATAAAGTGATTGTGATTGCTCATGGAGGACATGAACACTATAATCTCCCTTCTCTGAGGATGCAGAATCTATATCGTTACTTGATTGACCGCGGAGCAGATATGGTAGTCAACCATCATCAGCATTGTTTCTCCGGATTTGAACAATATAACGGGAAAATGATTTTTTACGGACTTGGTAATTTGTGCTTTGACCGTTTGGGAAAATCAAATGAACCTTGGAATAGGGGTTATGCGATATTATTGTCGGTTGAAGATGAGATTTCATATACAATCATTCCATATGATCAATTCTCAGACAATCCGGAAATATTAATTCTTAAACAAGGATTTTATGATAAAGAGATTGAAAATCTCAATAGAATAATATCAGATAGAGTGCTTCTTAAGGAGTACCAAGAGAAATATTTTAATGAAACTTCAAAATATTTCAGAAATCGGTTCGAACCATTCAATAATAGGATAATATCAAGTTTGCGTTCAAGAGGATTCTTCCCATATTTGATTGGTAGGGAAAGAATGGCTATGATTGAGAATATTTCTCTTTGTGAAAGTCACAAGGAAAAACTTGAGCACATGTTTGTGAAAGTCAGAAATAATAACTGACCGACAAAATAATGAATGATATAAATTCAAAAGTTGTAAAAGCAACCAAATGGTCATCGGTTACAGAGCTTGCTTCCAAGCTTGTATCACCTATATCGACTATGGTTCTCGCGCGAATTCTCGCGCCCGAAGCTTTCGGCGTCCTGGTTACCGTCACTATGGTAATAACTTTTGCAGAAGTTCTGACAGATGCTGGTTTCCAAAAATATATAGTTCAGCATAAGTTTGATTCCGAAGATGCGTTGTTCAAATCAACGACAGTGGCTTTCTGGGCTAATCTTACAATGTCGCTTGTCATATGGATTGCTATTATACTATTTAGAGATCCTCTTGCTGAACTTGTGGGCAATGCAGGCTATGGATCAGTAATAGCGGTTGCAAGTATCTGCATACCTCTTGCGGCGTTCTCATCGATTCAGATGGCGATGTATCGGCGCCTTTTTGATTTTAAGACACTTTTCTACGCTCGTATGATAGGTGTTCTTGTTCCCCTTGCTGTAACAATTCCTCTTGCATATATTTTAAGGTCATATTGGGCGCTTGTATGGGGAATGATTGCACTTAATTGCGCCAATGCAATATTCCTTACCATAAAATCGCGTTGGAGACCTACATTATTTTTTGACTGGTCTCTGCTTCACGCTATGCTGTCATTCTCTATTTGGAGTATGATGGAGGCAATAAGTATCTGGTTGACTACGTATGTTGATATATTTTTTATAGGCCGTATGCTTGATGGATACTATCTTGGTTTGTACAGAACATCAATGAACACCGTAGGTCAGATTGTAGGCCTTATAACCGCCTCGACAACTCCGGTTTTATTTTCTGCTCTTTCTAAACTTCAGGATGATAAAACAGAATTTGAAGGGTTGTTTCTTAAGTTCCAAAAACTTGTCGGTTATCTCGTTATTCCTCTCGGATTCGGCATATTTGTTTTCAGAGGTCTTATTACGGATATTCTTCTTGGCTCCAAATGGTCGGAAGCTGCATTTTTCATGGGATTGTGGGGCCTTACAAGCTCGATAACAATTGTGCTCTCTCATTATAGCAGTGAAATATATAGATCGCTTGGAAAACCCAAAATTTCATTCTGGGTGCAATTGACACAAATCGCCTGTATTATAGGTGTGATAATATGGGCTCTTCCGCTTGGATACAAAGCTCTTTGTGAATGGAGAGCACTTGTCAGACTTGAACTGGTCGTGGCCAATCTGTTGGTTATGTGGACAGTCATTAAAATGTCACCATGGAAGATGATAAAGAATGTATTGCCATCTCTTTTGTGTGCGACTGTGGTTTCCACGATTATGATTTTTGTAGTGGATCAGACAAATGTTCTCACATCTATTGTATATGCGATTTTATCCATTATCATTTATGTTGCTCTTACAAGTTTATTCCCGGAAGAACGTAAGGTTCTTAAGCGGATTCCGGCTCTGATTTTCAAAAGACGTTCCTAAGGTATACATCAACAATGAAAGAACCGTTGATATTTACAATGCCGCTGCCTAAATTAGTGAATTATACACTGATTGGGTATTGCGCGATACAACCCGCCTTGCATCATGTCATGTCGTTTCCTGACGGTTACGGAAGAATTATAATGCTTCTTGTTGCGATGTCTGTTATTTTCAATATCGGGAACATCGATTTCCGCAGACAAATGACATCCGGCGCTGTCGCCGCGTGGTTTATATGGATAATATACAATACTATTACCACTCTTCATTTCGGCAATCCATTGAATGAGGCACCTGATATATTCTTCTTTATATTTCATTATATATTTTTACCCGGGTATTGTCTATTGGTTTGCCAATTTGAGACCTCAAAAGACCCTTCAAAATTCATTACGCTTTTACTTGTTTCATTGACTTTATATGTTCTTATTGGTTTATTTCTTGGAAGTGCGGAAGTTAATAGAACCGGGAGAGGATGGACGGAGCTTGGCAACATGATGCCGTTGACGGCAATGTCGGTGGTTGCAATTGCAGCGTTTGCCAATATTATAGGTCAAATTAAAAATTCAATATTATATATAATATTAGTTCTTGCGCTTATGGCGACCTTTTATGTAGCTACAAGAAAAGCTCTTGTTGGAATCGCCATTATTATGATTGCATACTCAATTTATAAATATGACCTCTTATCACCTAAAAAACTACCACGATTCTTATTTGCGCTCATATTAGGATATGCAATTTATTTTTTTGTAATGAATTATACTCTTGTAGGAGATCGATTCCTTCATGATGAAAATAATTCTTCACTATATGTTACGACTGACAATAATAATCTCTTTTTTAAACTCGTAGGAGACAGGACTCAGTTTTATTTAGTAGGTACAAAGGTTTTCATTGAGAATAATATATGGACAGGAATAGGACTGATGCGTTTTATGGATAAAGCAAATTGGGATTTGCCTATTCACTCCGAATATGTAGTTCAATATTGTGAATGTGGAATAATCGGATTGGTAATATTTTTTATATTCATATATAAAGTATTTAAAAGCTATTCTTCTCTTAAATGGTATAGTGGATATAAGGGAGTGTATACTATCTCATTAGCATGGTTAATTACTTATCTTTTTATAGGGTTGACGGCATGGACGTATCAGTTCCCTTTCTATTTTATGGTGACGGGATGTTTCCTGGGATATGATATTTTTGTTAAAAAACACTTATTGAAATAATGAGAGTACTGCATATAGGATCGCTGGGAAATGGAGGCAGGGAACGCCGAATGGTTCAATTGACTCGTGGATTGTCGGCTAAAGGTGTAATAGAACAGAAACTGATACCTATAAGATATGAAAATATTTATGTGAAGGATATTCCTGAAGACGTGGAAGTAGTCAGATTAGCTGGTTCCAGAATCAGTTCAGCGCAAATCATATTAAAAACTATAAGGAGTTTTAGACCTGATATTGTCCATATATGGATTGACATCCCGATGTATCTGTTTTTATTGGGATTCTTAAAAAAAGTATTTGGGTATAAGATTGTAACCGGCTTTATTGCAGATGGAAATATCCCGGAAAAAAAAATAGTTACAGCGTTCCGGTATATTTTCTCGTGTTCAGAGGCGATTATCAGTAATTCAAAGGCTGGATTGATTGCTAAAAATGCACCATCAGATAAAAGCCATGTAATTTATAATGGCTTTGATTTCAATAGATTTAAACCGTTTGATAAATCAAACTTATATAAGGAACTTGAAATTGACTCGAATCGCCCTGTAATATCGATGGTTGCAAGGTTTTCACCGGCAAAGAACTGGAATATGTTTTTTGATGTTGCTCAAAAATTATCTGCGCTCAAGTCTGAAGTCCAGTTTTTGGCAATAGGAGGAGGGTCTCTGCTGGGAAAATATAAAATGCAGACAGAATCGCAAGGCATAAAAAATATAAAGTTTTTAGGGAAGAGATCTGATGTGGAGAATATTTTGCGAATAACAGATATATCGGTCCTTTTCTCAAATAATGAGGTCCACGCCGAGGGTGTGTCTAACTCTATTATGGAGTCTATGGCTGCCGGAGTTCCTGTGATAGCGACTGATGGCGGAGGAACTCCCGAAATTATATCAAATGAGGAAGATGGGTATATTATAGAACCTAATGATTCGAATACGGCAATTGCTAAAATTATAAAACTCCTTGATGATAAAGATTTGTATAATGTCTTTTCATTGAAAGCCAAACAAAAGGTTAAAAGTCGATTCGTCCTTAGCGATATGGCGAATAGATATATGGATATTTATAATGGGTGTATGTAAAATGGTAGGGTGGAAGATTAATTGAATATTTTGATTGATGAAGATTGTTCAAATGATATATGAGCTGCGGCAAGGTGGCGCAGAAAGGTTTGTTGTCAATCTTGCTAATGAATTAGCTGGAAATGGACATGATGTTACAATTCTGACACTGATTAAGGATAAAGAAACCAATATATTCAATAAGCAGTTTGTTTCTGACAGAGTCAAATATGAGTCAATGGGCTTTGAACGCGGTTTTACAATTGGTAAGGTGTCACAAGTCTGTAGAAAAATTAAAAAAATTAACCCTGACATTGTCCATTGCAATCTCAATGTAATACCATATATATTCCCGGCTGCACTCGGAGGGAAAATAAAGTTTGTGCATACTATTCACAATCTTGCTCAATATGCCACAGGTGGGAAATTGCAATCCGCGATAAACAGATGGTTTTACAAAACGGGGAAAATAATTCCTGTTACTATCTCAGACCAATGTCAAGAGTCATTTTCAGATTTTTATAAATTGCCCGAACCTGTGAAAATTGACAATGGAGCAAGTATGGTTGTCAAGACTCCGGGATTTGAAATAACATCAGAAGAAATATCATCATATAAGACGACAGACCGGACAAAGGTTTTCCTACATATGGCCCGTTGTTCCGAGCAAAAGAACCAACAATTGCTTGTCAGTAGTTTCAATAAAATTGTCGAAGAGGGAGCGGATGCGATTTTATTGATTATTGGTGCTGATTTTGATTCGGAGATGGGTCAATCATTAAAGAAACAGGCTTGCGGAAATATCCATTTTTTAGGTCTTAAACCAAACGTTCCCGACTATCTGTTGAATGCAGATGTATTCACACTCTCTTCAATTTATGAGGGTCTTCCGCTTAGTTTACTTGAAGCTCTTTCTGCAGGCGTTACTCCTGTATGCACCCCCGTTGGAGGTATTCCGGACGTGATTCAAGATGGAATTATAGGATATCTTTCCAAAGATGATTCTGTAAATTCATTTGCCAAAACACTTCGTATGGCGTATGATAAACCGATTAAGCCTGAAATTCTAAAAAAACACTTTGAAGATAATTTCTCAATGGCTAAATGCGCTTCAGCATATGAAAAATTATATACGTAGTGGCTATATAAAGAGTGTATTGCTTTAATTTGTTGATAAACAGTTATATTGGGCTGTTGTAGCTTTGGGCTTTATTTTGTCATCCCCAAATCACATACCCGATGGTAAAGCTGTCGTGGTTTCGGCTGCTCCTGTAGAAACGAAGTGCCTCTTCTCGCAGGTGCTTGCAAAGGATTACAATGCCAATACTTTCGGTTTTGAACCTAAGGTGTTGTCGATGCCTTGCATTGACCTTGATGCGTGGGAAGTGTCGCGTAGCGGAAACAATGATCGCACTATGGATGCGGCTGTCGGAATCGTCTCGCTTAATACCGACACTCGCAAGCGTCTTAACCATCGGTTGCTGTTGGTGGAATTAAAGCTTGGGCTTACAGGTGCCGGTTTCAATCCGAGAAGAGGTAAACTTGAAGAGAAAGTTAAACATTCACGATCGGTATTACTCATTAATCATTTGGTTGATACCCAAGACCTTTTTATCGTTCCTTCTAAATATTTGTCTGAGGCGCAAAGTAAGCTCAACCGCTGGAAAAGGGGTAGCGGAAGCGCGGCTCTCTCATCGTGGGTGTTTCTTGACCCTCCAAGGTTCAATAATCTAATATCGGTTGAGTCTGATTTTCCGTATGTTCCAAAGACAGACGTAAAGGCTATCAAGAATGATATAAATGCGGCTCCCGATTCCGATGCCCTTTGCAAAGTAATCAAGCGGTGGATGGATATTGCTCAGGATTACGCCAATCGTCTAATCATGGAAGAGGCGCGTTTCATTCTTGAGAATCTTATAAGGATTACGGAGGACAGGATAAAGGATTTTGATGATGAAACGGAACGGGAATATATCGAACTCGTTCTTGAAGATGTCCCGGCTGGATTATATGCTCCTTGTTGAGAAGTAGGTTCGTGGGGTAGGGATGGGAAAGAAGCCGACACGCGGATCTTTTCGCCGCGCCTCTGGCGCTCGCAACGCGGGTGGGACGGATTTGCGCGGATTTTTTTGTTTTACAATTACGCTACCGGGGCACGCGGTTATGTCGCTGCGCTCCATGGCACGGATGGGAGAGGATAGACACGGATTTTCGTGAAAAATAGTTACCTTTGTAAGACACGATGAACTCACACGCTTTTTCCATATCAGGCTGCGGTCCGATAAGCCGTGCCAACATTCGGCTTCACGGCATAACTGTTCTCGCCGGCGAGAACGGTTCGGGTAAGTCTACGGTTGCCCGTTGGCTCAACGCCTCCCTGTTCGTGATGAACAGGTACGAGCAGCTTGTGGAAGAAGATGGTAAACGGGCTGTCGCTGATAAATTGCGTAATCTCACAAGAGCATTGCCTTTTGGTGCGGAAGAGTTCTCCGGACTGAGGTCTAAGTTGGAAGATATTTATTATAGCGATTCATCGGTTAATAAAATGCCTTTTCCCGAACTTGTTGAGTTTTATATGTCATCGGTTCAGGAATTCTGCGATGCGATGCTGTTCAGATCAAGTGACGCATCTTCTTTGGATAATGAATTTCATTACGACACAAGACGTATAAATGCATTTTTCGGTGTAAGAGCCAAGAAAGATGAGGAATATGCCGAAACGGTAGGACGTTTACGGCGTAGACTTGAGTCTGATGTCAACGAAATCGTAACCGAGACCGAGAAGAAAAAGACAGAGCGTACGGCCAATAATTTCTCGGTATATATGACCCGTCTTCTTTCCGCGGAGGAAGCGTCTTCCCGGAGCGTGGAAATCGGATTCAGCGAAGATGGTCAGAATCTGATGTTGGACGATTTCAAAATGCCGCTTGCCATCAGTCGCGCCATATATCTTGATACCCGGAAACTGTGTGATTATCTGAAGCCACGTTTCGCAGGCTATATCGACAACCTTCTGAGAAAGCAATCTCCGGCTCCGCTTTCGAAAGAAACCAGAATGCTGATACGCGCTCTGCAGTTCACTATCGGAGGTGATGTGAATTATAAATCTCAGCCGGTTAGAAAGGGTACGGAAGTTTTCCGCTTCGTAACTCCCGAAGGTCTCGATATCCCTTTGCAGAATGCCGCTACCGGTGTCATATCCTTTTCTATCCTCTTGCGTCTGTTGCAAAACGGTTGGCTTGATGATTCCACCATGCTGATTATCGACGAGCCGGAGGGGCATCTGCATCCGCAGTGGATAGTTGAGTATGCCCGTTTGTTGGTAAGGCTGCACAAACACTTGGGAGTAAAGGTTATGGTATCGAGCCATAATCCCGATATGGTAGCTGCCATACAGTCGATATCAAGGAAGGAAAAGGTTCTGGACCGCACTCTGTTTTATCTCGCGGAACGCGATGATAAAGAGGGTATGCCGACATATCACACCAAAGATCTCGGCCACGAGATAGGAGAAATCTTCGATTCATTCAACATAGCCCTTGACCGTATCGGCCAGTACGGTCAGGAGGAATAATATGAACCTCGCCACCGCTTGCTTACAGATAGGTTAGCAGTGGTCAAAAACAATCAGAGATTTATTAAAAATATTATGAGAAACCGTCTCTTCGGCGGCTTCCCATAACATACACGTCTTTTGGATGCTTATTTTCCTATGAAACGTAAGAATAAGATTATTTTTCTCGGTTCAATGAATCTGGGCAATAAGCCGGATGATGGCGAGACTATGAAGAATATAATCCTATCTGAGGAGATTGAAAAATATGCCGGTAAGGTTATAAGAATAGATCTCAGGAACAGACCAAAAAGATACTATTATCTTTTGAAATTGCTGTGTATTCTCGTATTCTCACCTAAGCGAAAAGTTGTATTGTCCGCGAGTTCTCTTGTCGCATTTAAATTACTTAAAGTTTTTTTGAGATTCGGGTATGACCCACAAGACATCATATATTGGGTTATTGGTGGTAATCTTGAAGAACGTATAAGAAATCGGGAAGTTGATTCGCGATTATATCTTGATTTGAAGAAGATGATTGTCGAGGGAGAATCGATGAAGAAGGGGCTGGAACAAATGGGATATTCGAATGTTGATCATATTCCAAACTTCAAAAGAATTCCTTATATCCCGGATATCACTACACGTAAGCCTGGTGATGTTATAAGATTTGTATTCCTTTCCCGGATCTTGCCTGAAAAAGGGGTGGGGTATATCATTCATAGTGCGACTAAACTTCAAAAAAAATATGCCGGCAAGTTTATTGTCGATTTTTACGGGAGGATAGACCCGGATTACGAAAAGGAATTTCTGAATAAAATCTCTAAACAGGAAAGTATATCTTATAAAGGCTTTCTCAATATGCAGGAATCCGCAGGGTATGATACGTTGGCATCTTATGATGTCATGCTTTTCCCTACGTATTGGCCGGGGGAGGGTTTCCCCGGAATTGTTGTAGATGCCTTTATAGCCGGAATTCCCATAGTTGCCACAGATTGGAATCTCAATTCTTCACTTATTGCTGATGGTAAAACTGGGATTATTATACCTCCGCATGATGTGGATGCTTTGGCATCTACTATGGAATCAATAATGAATGGGAAAATAGATATTCAGCAAATGGGAATTAATGCTCAGAAAGAGGCTAAGAAATATGATGTCGTCAATCAGATTGATGAAAAATATCTTAAGACCCTTGGTCTGATCTGACACCAACTTCAACAAATCTATCATTATATATGGCAGACTTTATGAAAATCGCACGCAGTTTCGCGCGTCATTGTGGATGGATACCGGATAGTATTTATCTGAAAGGCCTTTATTATCTGAAAATGAAAAGGCCTTTGGATTTGAAAAATCCCAAAGGATATAACGAGAAACTGCAATGGATGAAGATTAACTATCATAGGCCGGACTATCCTTCTATGGTAGACAAGATTGAAGCCAAGAAAATAGCGGCAGGGATTATAGGCGAAGAATATATCATTCCCACTCTTGGTGTATGGGGTAGTTTTGATGAAATTGATTTCTCAAAATTACCTGAGAAATTTGTACTTAAAAATTCAAATGGGGCCGGAGGAACTGGAGTCGTAATATGCAGGAATAAGTCGGAACTTGATATAAACGCGGCACGTCAGAGTATTGCGACCGGATTTGATGAGAATATCTATAAGACTTTCCGCGAGTGGGTATATAAAGATATACCTAAAAGAATACTTGCCGAAGAACTGCTTGATACGGAAGATGGGTCTGCTCCGGTGGATTACAAGTTTTATTGTTTTGATGGAGAGCCTAAAGTGATGGCTGTTGCAAGCGGTAGATTTCAGGGAAAAACCTGCTTTGACTACTATGATATGAATTTAAATCACCTTCCATTTTGTCAGGGTGGTCCTAACTCGGATAGAATCATAGAAAAACCTCGAAATTTTGATTTGATGGTAGAACTCGCAAAGAAGCTATCACAAGGTCATCCGCATGTCCGTATAGATTTATATGACTTCAAAGGTAAAGTTTATTTTGGAGAATTTACTTTCTGCGATTCAAGCGGGTTTGCAAAATTTAGTCCCGAAGAATGGAATCTAAAATTTGGAGAATGGTTCAAACTTCCATCTCCAATAAAATGAAAAAGATTGATATTGTCCCGGTGGTGTTTGGCGCTGCCGGAAATAAAAATGGAGCTGAATTGGGAGCTTGTGATATATGTTCTTTCGCCAAACGTCATAGCGAAGTAAACATACATCCTGAAATTAGAAGTAGCTTCTCTGATAAATTAAAAGGTATCGATTGCCTTGATGCTGTAATTGAGATTTGTAAGGAAACAAAAAAGGAGGTTTCCGAGAGCTTGTTAATGGGGAACAAAACTTTTATTGCCGGAGGCGATCATTCGATAGCGCTTGGATCGATATCCGCTGCGGCGGAAGTAGCCGGTTCTCTTGGTGAATCTTTTGGAGTTATATATCTTGATGCCCATGGGGATATGAATACATTGGAAAACTCCTTTACAAAAAATATTCATGGAATGACATTGGCTGCAGCCATGAATATTGGGGATTCGCGCATGACTTCCCTTGCGTCTGCTCCACTGTCAAGTCGGAAACTTTTATTACTTGCAACAAGAAGTCTTGATTGGGGTGAGGAAGAATTGATTTTGCAGCGGAATATAAAAGTTGTTGATTCGAATACGATAAACGGTTGGGCTGATAATTTATCGGATAGGATTAAATCTATAGTCAATGATTTTATTTTCGCCAATGATATTAGGAGAATTCATTTTTCAATCGACATAGATGCGGTAGACCCAAAAGAAGCTCCTGCAACTGGAGTGCCGGAAAACAATGGCATTTCTACCAATGCGTTTTATTCAATCATTCGTGAAGTGCTCTCATCCCGTAAGGTCTTCTCTGTTGACTTGGTGGAATATAATCCGCTTCTCGATATCAAGGGTAGAACTTCGCAAATATGTCAAAAAGCGGTAGACATTATCCTGTCTGGTTTAGCAGGATAAGGATGATCGTATATTATTATAATTTATATGAAGTGGCTTAATGATACAGTCATGTTCGCTTGTAACCAAGGTGGACACTTTTCCCAAATGATGGTTCTATGCAGTTTATTTGGTAAATACACAAGTGTTTTGGTTACTGATAATGAACGAGCTAATAATACTCTCCCGGAACTCGCAAATCTTGACCATCTTGAATTCGCTATGGGAATGGCTGACAAACGTAAGGAGTTAAAAGGAACTGACAAAGCTAAGAGCAGATGGAGTTTTATTTCCGCTTATCTCAAATTAACGTTACAATGCTTTTCGATTTGGATAGAATATCGTCCCAAAGTAATTATTTCGACTGGAAGTAATATAGCTGTCCCATTATTTTTTTTCGGTCGGATTTTAGGTTCCAAAACTATATATATAGAAAGTCGGGCCAAGGTTAGATCAAAAAATATGACTGGCAAGTTTGTTGAGAAGTTCAGTAATAAAATTTATGTCCAATGGCCTGAAATGTTGGATGTTTACGGGAAGAAAGCCGAATACCACGGAATATTGGTGTAAATAATAATAAAAAATATGATTTTTATTAGTGTCGGAACCCAGGCAAAGGGATTCCTCAGGCTTCTTAATGCTGTTGAGGAGCTTATACGGAAATATAATATTACAGAAGAGGTAGTAGCACAGATAGGCAATTCTAAATTCCAAAGCGACAATATCAAGTGTTACCCGTTTGTAAGTGAAAATGAATTTAAAGAGTATGTTAATAATGCTTCATTGATCATCACTCATGCAGGAAGCGGAGCACTTTTCAGTGCAATAAAAACCGGTAAAAAGGTAATAGCTGTTGCACGTCTGAAAAAATATAACGAAATGATAGATGATCATCAGCTTGAACTTCTGGATAAACTCGTTGAAGGTGGTTATATTCTTGATGGTACGGAATCATTAGAGGATGCGTATAAAAAAATTCCGGATTTCATACCCAGAAGCAACGATTTTAAAAACGATATTGAGGAGAGTCTTACCGAGGCTATAAATGGATGGCTCAATCAAATATGAAACAAATTTACAATCTTGACGATACGTTACGATTAAGCTCTTACCTAAATCTATAATGGAGAGACCGATAGATGATATGCAGAATTGTAATTTCTGCAAAGCGGTATTGATGTTGATAATAGTTCTATATCATTCCGGCATGTTTTGGACAGGCAAATGGTTCAATGCAATTATTCCGGCAGAATCTGCTCCAATCATAGGGATGATTGTCAGATGGATGGCGACATTCCACATTTATGCTTTTACTCTTATTTCAGGTTATGTATATTATTATGTCCGCTATGAACGAGGTGGTTATAATGATAGTAAGAAATTTATTAAAAATAAACTAAATCGTCTGATAATTCCGTATATTTCAGTTGCTGCCTTATGGGTAATCCCCATGTCTTCATTGTTTTTCGACATGGATGCAACCATTATTATAAGGAATTATCTTTTAGGTATTTCTCCCTCTCAACTTTGGTTCTTGCTTATGCTTTTCGGTGTATTCGCAATAACCTATCCGTTGTCTAATATATTTCGCAAGCATCCTAAAGTGTCAGTTTTAATTGTCGCTTTTATTTGGGCCCTTGGAAGATGTCTTGCAAGAATTATGCCTGATATATTTCAAATCTATATATCGCTACAATTTATACCATTTTTCTATCTTGGTTTTGAATTAAGAAGAAACTGGGGGAAATTTGTAAATTGTAATACCAAGAATTGTTGGCTGATAGGAGGATTGAATTTGATTGTCAACATTTCGTGTTTCGTCTTCATTCAAATTATACCTCAAATCAGTGCCACTAATAAAATCATTACAACAGTATTGACCCTCGGGGTCAATATTAGCGGATCCCTAATGGCTTTTTTCCTATTGCTTGCGATTGCTCGTACAATCAATTGGCATACAAAATTTTTTAATTCTCTATCAAAAGCAAGTTATCCAATTTATCTTTTCCATCAGCAGATTATTTATGTAGTCCTTTATATGTTTAATGGGATTATGGATCCTTTGATATTGATGATGACCGCTTTTATAATTGCTACCGCATTATCCTGGGGTCTTTCCTCAGCCATTGCGAAAATTCCAATTTTACGTCCGATAATTGGCTTGAAGTATGTCTAATCCTTGTTGTCTTTATGTACTTACAACATTGATTCACTTGATACTTAAAACAAACATACTTTCAACAAAATAAGGAAATGGGAAAAACGAAACTAAGTTTAACCTATAGATTTCTTAAGGCTATAGGTCTTAATTATTCGGAAGAAGAATACGGACAAGTCGGACCGTTTACGGTTGTTGGTAAAATATTTTCCAATCCCTATCATGCTTTGCTTTTAAGTATGATGGATTGGGTGATATTTGACCCAATTGCTCCTCGTATGATGAGGCCTTGGTTATTGCGAAGATTGGGAGCTAAAGTTGGAAAGGGTGTTTTTATCGGAGATCATTGTCGATTTGATCAGAACCATGCCGATCATATTATCATAGAGGACAATGCCCATATTGCGAGTGGCACTCGTTTGTTGTGTCATTTGAGAAACCTGTCAGATTATCATATTGGAGATGACTATGCAAAATTACCCTATCGCTTAGGTTTTGTCAAATTATGTAAAGGCAGTTGTATCGGTATGGAATCTATGGTTATGCCTGGTGTGACTATTGGAGAAGGTGCCATAGTTGGGGCGGCCTCTCTGGTTGCCAAAGATGTTCCGGCTTGGACTATAGCGGTAGGGTCTCCAGCCAAACCGGTAAAAAACATTACTGCACGCAACGTCGAATAATATTCAAAATGAACATACTGACATTTGATGTCGAGGAGTGGTTTCACCTTCTTGACAATGACTCCACGCGCTCTGAGGAACAGTGGAAAACCTATGAAGTGCGCATCCATGAGAATGTAGACCGTATTTTCCGCATCCTCGAAGATACCGATACTCGTGCTACATTTTTCATAATCGGCTGGATTGCCAAGACATATCCCGCGTTGATCAAGCGTATTGCCGAGAAATATGAGATCGGATCGCACACCATGAATCATCAGCTTGTGTGGCAGCAGTCGCCCGCAGAGTTCCGTCAGGATGTTGATTCCTCTATCAAGATGCTTCAGGACCTTACCGGCCAGCCTATACGTATTTTCCGGGCTCCGGGTTTTTCAATCCGTGAGAGTGAGGGGTGGGCTTTCGAGACTGTTGCGGATCTCGGCATCGAGATTGACTGTTCTGTTTTCCCGGCCCATCATGCCCACGGCGGTATGTCGAGTTACGGCAAAGGTCAGCCGGCATTATTAAAATATGGTGATGCGACAATCAAGGAACTGCCCATCAGCACGAAGGAACTGCATAATCATCATCTTATATATTCAGGTGGTGGATATTTCCGTCTGCTTCCCTACTGGTTGATAAAGAAGTGGGCCAAGGAGGACAGCGACTATATGCTTTCATACATACATCCGCGTGACCTCGATGCCGGTCAGCCGATGGTGCCTGGACTGCCGTTGGCTCGTAAGTTCAAGAGTTATGTCGGCCTGAAAGGAGCGGAAGCGAAACTTCGCAAGTTCCTGACCGACTTTGAATTTATGGATGTGGCTCAGGCCGAAAAGAGTATAGATTGGAATAAAGTCAAGATACTTGATTTATCTTCGCGATAAAACAATTTATGTAAAAAAGTAACGACAATTAAATTTGTGAGATTTGAGATTGTTGCTTTTCCAGAGTGCAGAAATAATTAGTCAATCTGCGCAGTATATGGACTCTCGGTCGGCATCCTACGGGAAGTCGACCGAAAGTTTTATTTATATTGACCGATTTTGTATCGTTGCATAAGGGTAGCAAGAGAGTTAAAACAAAATGAAAACAAAATTCCATTTCAGAACCATAACAGCTACTTATTTTACCGGTAGAAAATTTTGCCGGAGTAAACCTTTTAGTTAACTTTGCGTTTATAAATAGAAATCATGGCAAATAGAACCGTTAAATTCTACAAACATTTCTTTCTTGAGTTTTATAAGAATCAAACGCCTCAAGTTAAGAAGAAGATTTCGCAGACACTTGTTTGTATATCGACTATAGATCGTCTTCCTGCGTCTATATTCAAAACGATTAAAGATGTAAAAGGACTCTACGAAATAAGGATAGGATATGCGGGTAATATTTTCAGAGTTTTTTGTTGCTTTGACGAAGGGGAATTGATAATCCTTTTCAATGGATTCCAGAAAAAGACTCAGAAGACTCCTTTAAATGAAATTGAGAAAGCAACAAAACTGATGAATGAATATTTTAAAGAGAAAGATCATGAAGGATAAAGAAAAATCTATAATGCAGTGTCAGACTCTTGATGATTTGCTTGATGTTGAATTCGGTAAACCCGGAACTCCGGAACGTGAGGCTTTTGATAAAGAAACACAGGCTTTTTGTCTTGCGGAAACACTTAAAGAGGAAAGACTTCGAGCCGGTTTGACCCAACAGGAATTGGCCGAACGCATAGGAACTAAGAAGACTTACATTTCCCGGCTGGAGAATGGGAAGGCCGATGTGCAACTTAACACATTATTCCGCATTTTCGAAGGACTCGGAAGGCGTGTGTCGTTAACAATACTTTAATTCAAGAGTCTATAAAAAAGAGGCTAACTTTTTAAAGCCGCCTCCGTAACTCCTATATCCATATCCTTCCCCCATGTCGTTCAATAGAGTCGGACACCCTCAAATACAGATGTTCGCGTAGCCACGTTCCCCGAGAGGGAACGCAGGCAGAAGCCGCGTGGTAACAAATAGTATGCAAGATAGCAATCTCGCGTAGCCACGTTCCCTGCAGTGGGAACGCAGAGAATAGCCGCGTGGTAAGCGCTGGCGTTCGCGAAGCGAACGACGGCGAGCATCACGCGGTAATCATTTTTATATCATTCAACCGCGAGCGCCCTACGGATACGATGCGGTCGAATGATATATTTCATTTAAGTAGATACTCGAATTAACTTTTTATTGAATATCTTTGACAAATACCCAATGCCCGGTCTTGGGATGACCAAGCCATGCAATATTCCATTCTTTCAGCCGCCGTTTGATGGTACTCTCCGAACATCCGGCAATACGAGCCAACTCCATACGACCGATTCCATTGTTTTCTTTTATAGCACTGATGATGGCTTTCTTTTGAGGGTCAAGTTCTTTTTTTAGAGGGCCAGTCTGACCCTCTAAATCGGTTTGAGGGTCATTTTGAGGGTCAACTTGAATTCTTTGCGGGTCATTCCGAACGTCATTATCTTTATCGTGACTATCATAATACAAAGCTTTACCTTTCAGAGTCAATCCGTATCTTTGGTTAGGAGCATTCGGTTTATCCGGATTCTCAAGAACCACCAGGCCGCAATCTATTGCAGGTCTGATATAATTTCTAATAAAGGAACTTTTTGAGGATAATCCGATTATATCACATAATGTGTTAGCTGTGAACCAATCTTCTCCGATAGATTGAATGAGAGTGCTGATTGACTTGCTTATCGGCATATTGCTCAATAATCTTAAACTGTGTCTTACTGTGTCTGCACTGTGTCCTACTGTGTCCTTGCTTACATCAACTTTATTCTTGGGTCGTGCAAAAATGATTTTGACAATAGTGCCATCATGATAGAATGCGGGAGCCGGCAATCCGACTCGTTTACATTCTCTTGCCATCATTGACAATCCACGTCCCCAGTGTTCGATCAGGCCACCAAGATACATGATATTGGCGATTACAGGATTCGGTGGAAGCGAAGTATTTTCCTGTTGTTGTTCTTCTTCCTGCATCAAAGCGGCAGGCGATATGCGTACCGGAAACCGACCTGCATTCTCAATCTCAATCCTGTCATCATAGATGGCAATCCCTACAGAAACAACTTCATACCCCCAGTTCATGTGACAAAGTGAGTTCACGACACTCTCGCGCAACGCGTCGTATGGAATTTCAAGTTCATCCTCACGGACAATGCGATGATGTGTCGTGCCTGACAGGTTGAGATGTTTGAAGAAGAAAGCCATTGCCGCATCAACCAACTGAAAGATGTTGCCCTCCTGTTGCTGATTGTCGATGAAATCCCGTTTTGTCGTACCTCTGAAACGGGCGAGACGCAATTTACACTGTGGATAATCGGTGAAATATTTCCCGAACAGTACCGCCGCAGAATTGCAAATATTTCCGTCCTTAATAAGATTAAGCCGTTTCAGAGCAGTAGTAACATTGTCATTAAGGGCATCGCTTGACAGCCGGCCGCGTCTTACGGCACTTTGGATTACATTATGGATGAGCTGTTCATCAAGATCATCAATGGTCAGATTCCTGTTTATATCATTTTCCCATTTGTACTTCAATCCATGCTGAAGCTCATGAAGCCGGATAAATTTCTCGCGTGGCATTACACTTGTCACGCTGTCGTGCCTACGATATGGTTTGCCGTCCCACATATAAGGCTTATCAGTTTCCTGTCCATCTGCCCGGAAAATTATGACAAACTTGTCTGAATTGTCAATCGGTACATATTCAGGCTGAATGTCAATCGCCGGATCAAACTTATTGATGGCTTCACCGATTGCACGGGTGGTTTTATCGCCAATCTCCTGACCGATGATCTTTCCCTTGTTAGATACTCCGAATACGACGGTACCACCCTGGCCGTTGATCATACCGCATAATGTCTCCATACCTCGGTTAAGCTGTCCAGTGGTTTCCTTAAACTCAACATCGGCGCCTTCGTTGCCTGATACGAGCTGTTTTATGTATTCCAAAGAGATTTCCATAATGCCATTACTGAATCACAAAATTACGAAATATATCTGATAAAAAGCCACCGATTCAATTAAATAGGCATCTTGAAGCCACGGCTCTTTCATTTAATGTTGATGCAGTATAGACCTCCGCGTTCAATCGGCTCGATCCGCGCGCGAAGCAATCTCGCGTAGCCACGTTCCCCGAGAGGGAACGCAGAGAATAGCCGCGTGGTAAGTGCTGGCGTTCGCGAAGCGAACGACGGCGCGCACCACGCGGTAATCATTTTTTATATCATTCAACCGCGAGTGCCCTACGGGTGCGATGCGGTGGAATGATATATTTCATTTAAGCAGATACACGAATTAACTCAATTTAACAAAGTAAAAAGCATCAAAAACACAAAGTCATTCACATCAAAAACATAAAATAAAAAGCATCAAAAACATAAAACGTTTGGATAACTCATACAAAATCACTAACTTCGTAATCAGTTATGAAAGAGATAAAATATCTGAATAGAATTGCCGACAAAACTCTTGACTTGAGGCTTGAAGCATTCGGCGCGGTACAGATTACCGGCCCTAAGTGGTGTGGTAAGACGACTACGGCTGAACGTCGGGCGGCAAGCGTCATAAAGATGCAAGATCCGGACCGAAGGGAGGGTTATCTTGCTACTGCACGTACAAAGCCATCTTTATTACTTAAAGGCAACACTCCACGCCTTATTGATGAATGGCAAGTCGCTCCGGTTATATGGGATGCTGTGCGTCATGCCGTAGATGAACGTAGAGAGAAAGGGCAGTTTATTCTGACCGGATCTACTGTAATTGACGATGATGAGATAATGCATACCGGAACCGGTCGCATTACCAAAATGGCAATGTATCCGATGAGTCTTTTTGAATCTCTAGAATCGAACGGCTCTATTTCATTGCGTCGTCTATTTGATGAACCTGATTATGATATTGACGGTGAAATGTCGCAACTCTCCATCGAACAACTTATATTTGCCGCATGCCGAGGCGGATGGCCAGCCTCGCTTGATGAAATGAGCGCAAAGGCAAAACTGCTCATCGCAAGGGATTATGTTGATGAAATTTGCGATAAGGATATTTCAAGAGTGGACAAGATGCGTAGAAATCCAACATTGGCTCGATTGATTCTTCGTTCCTATGCCCGAAACATCTGTACTTTGGCGAAGAAAACTTCAATGGTTGCAGATGTAGCGGAGGAGATGGAGGGAACGTCGATGCCAACCTTTGATGACTATGTAGGTGCGCTGGAAAAACTTTTTGTTATAGATGACATAGAGGCTTGGTCCCCGGCCATTCGTTCGAAGACGGTAATACGTACAGGAAAGAAGCGTTGTTTTGTGGACCCATCTATCGCTGTTGCTTCTTTGGGGGCGTCTCCTGAGAGTCTTGAACTTGACCTTAATACATTCGGATTTATTTTTGAGTGTCTCTGCTTCCGAGACCTGCGGGTCTATTCGCAAGCATTGGGGGGACGGTTGTCTTATTATCATGATCGCTTTGGCTTAGAGGCTGACGCTGTTTTACACCTTGATGATGGACGATACGCACTTATCGAATGTAAACTCGGGAGTCGAGAGATTGAGGAAGGTGCAAATCACCTCCTTGAAATCAAACGCCTTGTTTCAGAGAAAAACAAAGTAGAAAAACAGATGAAGCTTCGCGAACCGGATTTGCTGATTGTTCTTACAGGCGGAGAAATGGCATACACCCGAGAGGATGGAGTGAAAATAATCCCGATAGGCTGTCTAAAGGATTAAGGCGGTAACACATAAAAACTGAGATGCGCAAGAATGACCGGAGGTCCGTTACTTTATAACCTGTAATGGGGACTTCTGGCCTACGGATATACTCTACAGGCGAATGGACCGTTTATTGTATAGGATATCTGTAAAGTTGTTATTTATGAAAGTTCTTGTTACCGGTGCGGCCGGATTTATCGGCAGCGCCGTCGTTGACCGACTCGTGGCAAAGGGGCACTCAGTAGTCGGACTCGACAATATAAACGATTATTATGACCAGGCTCTCAAGCTCGGGAGACTGAGACGCTGCGGCATTCCGGTGCCGGAGTCAGCAGCTGAATTTCCGTGGTATAAATTCATCAAATCGGATACCAACGGCGGATTGTACCGTTTTATCCGTATGAATCTGGAAGATACCAAGGCTGTGGAGATGCTCTTCGCCAACGAGGAGTTCGACGCTGTGGTGAACCTCGGTGCTCAGGCGGGTGTGAGATACTCCATTCAAAATCCGCGTGCTTATGTTGAGAGCAATGTAGACGGCTTCATCAACATCCTGGAGGGTTGCCGCAACTATAAGGTGAAGCACCTGGTATATGCTTCCTCTTCAAGCGTATACGGTCTTAACGGCAAGGTGCCGTTTTCTGAACATGACGGGATAGCCCACCCTGTTAGTCTTTATGCCGCTACCAAGAAGAGCAACGAGCTGATGGCCCATGCATATTCCAAACTGTATGGCATTCCTACCACGGGGTTGCGCTTCTTTACCGTATACGGCCCTTGGGGCCGTCCCGATATGTCGCCTTTCCTATTCATGGATGCGATTCTGCATGACCGCCCGATAAAGGTGTTCAACAACGGCGACATGTTACGCGATTTCACATATATCGACGATATCGTGGAGGGCGTGGTACGCATAATAGATGTGATTCCGCAAGGCAATCCCGAGTGGGATGAGACGAATCCCGATCCGGCTACTTCGCCTGCGCCATACCGTATTTACAATATCGGCAACTCTCAGCCTACAAAGCTTATGGACTATATACAGTGCATAGAAAACGCTATCGGCAGAGAGGCGAAGAAGGATTTCCTGCCGATGCAGCCGGGTGATGTGTATCAGACTTATGCCGATTCGTCGGCTTTGGCCGAGGCCACGGGCTTCAAACCCTGCACTCCGCTGCAGTCCGGCATAGACACCACGGTAGCCTGGTTCAGGGAATATTTTGGACTATAGTTGTTAGTTGTGGGGTTGTGGGGTGTATGAGTTGTCAGTTGTAAGTTTTCAGTTAGGGGTTGTGGGTTAATTAGTTTTTAGTTTTAAGTTGGAAGTTGAGGGATATCGGGAGAACTTCAATCGCGAGTATCAGAACTAATAACCAACAACTAAAAGACTACCAACTAAAAACTTGAACTCCACAACTACCAACCAAAAACTTTAATGCTAAACGCTATCAACTAAATAACCCCAAAAACAACAACTAAAAGACTAAATACTATTAACTAAATAACCTAAAACCAGATAAATATGAAACAATATAATATCGCGGTTGCCGGTACCGGCTATGTCGGCCTTTCAATCGCCACTTTGCTTAGCCAGCATAATCATGTTACGGCTGTAGATGTCATTCCCGAAAAGGTTGAACTTATAAACAATCGCAAGTCTCCTATTCAGGATGATTATATCGAGAAATATCTCGCGGAGAAAGACCTTGATCTTAGGGCTACTCTCGATGGCGCGGCCGCTTACAGCAACGCTGATTTCGTAGTGATCGCCGCTCCTACCAACTACGACCCGGTAAAGAATTATTTCGATACCTCGCATGTTGAGGAGGTAATAGATCTGGTGCTATCCGTGAACCCTGACGCGGTGATGGTAATCAAGTCTACGATTCCAGTAGGTTACTGTCGCTCGCTTTATCTGAAATATGCGGCCAAGGGTGTGAATAAGTTCAACCTTCTCTTCTCGCCCGAATTCCTGCGCGAGTCCAAAGCCCTGTACGACAACCTATATCCGTCGCGTATAATAGTCGGTATACCGAAAATAATAAAAAGCGAGGATTTCTCGGCTGAGAACGAAGCCATAAGCCGCATAGCCGACATCCCGCATCTGGAGAAAGCCGCCCACACATTCGCGGCGCTTCTGCAGCAGGGTGCCATAAAGGAAAACATACCAACGCTCTTCATGGGTATGAAAGAGGCCGAGGCCGTTAAACTGTTCGCCAACACATATCTCGCTCTGCGTGTGAGCTATTTCAACGAGCTTGACACATACGCCGAGGTGAAAGGTCTCGATTCCCAGGCCATAATAGAGGGTATCGGTCTTGATCCGCGTATCGGTACCCATTACAACAATCCTTCGTTCGGATACGGCGGATATTGCTTGCCGAAAGATACCAAGCAGTTGCTGGCAAATTATGAGGATGTGCCTCAGAACATGATGAGCGCCATAGTGGAGAGCAACCGTACCAGAAAAGATTTCATAGCCGACCAGGTATTGAAGATGGCCGGATACTATGGTGAGAACTCTCGCTATGACAGCTCGAAAGAGGGCGAATGTGTGGTTGGGGTTTATCGTCTCACCATGAAGTCGAATTCCGATAACTTCCGTCAGTCTTCCATACAGGGTGTCATGAAGAGAATAAAGGCGAAAGGCGCGACTGTCATAATATACGAACCCACGCTTGAGGACGGCACCACTTTCTTCGGCTCTAAAGTTGTCAACGACCTGGAGCAGTTCAAGGCACAGTCGAAAGCGATACTCGCCAACCGCACCAGCGCCGACTTGGCGGATGTGGCCGGCAAGGTCTATACCCGCGATATCTTCTCGCGTGACTAAGAGCGTGGTTTGACCCGAAATAACAAAATCGGCCTGAGGTATATACCTCAGGCCGATTTTGTTATTTATCGTATTGTTCAGTTCCTGATCTTCATGGTTCTGTTGCGGAGCGTAACCATGTAGATGCCGGGTTCGAGCGAGACACTGCAGTCTCCCTCGCCGCTGTATCTTGCACGGCCTCCGAGGTCTGTGATTACCACCGGCTCTTCGTTTTCAAGTCCGGCCACTACCACGCGGCCACCTGCGGTGAATACCATCACTCCTCCAAGAGGGGTGCTCTTGACACCGCTGCCGTTGAATTCGCGGTCTACGCGAACATTATCGATGGCAACGCTGCATGAGTAATCTCCTTTCTTGGCCACGAACCTGACGCGCATGTTACGCGCTCCGGCAGGTACGTCTACAGGTATTTCGACTTTCACCCATCCCGGTTCGCTGAAGTCTTCATTGAAATCATGGTTGTTTACCGATGTGAACTCACCACCGTCGAAAGAAACCTCGACTCCGAGACCGGTGTCATAACCCGGTACGCCATACAGGTAATATGTAAGACCCGGACGCTCTATGCCGGTTACGTTCATGTTGCCCGAAACCAGATAGTCTTCGCGGTTCAGTGAAGAGTAGGGGCCGTAGAACGAGTAGGCGAGACCGCCGTCATTGTCGACAGGCATAATCTGACCTTCCATCAGGAAGTAAGCCATTTCGGCAAAAGCCCAGTTGACTGCAGTCTCCGTGCTGCCCATGGTCCATGAACCGTGTACCGGCTGTATGCTCTCGCCGACCATTCTGTTGAAGGGTTCGTAATAAGGCAGTTCAACCGGATCTCCGACAAGAAGCTCGTTGGATACTGCGGAATAGCCTTCCATCTGCCCGGATACCGCCTTTACGAAATATTTCACCACTTCCTCATCGCCGAATGTTGTCGGGTCGGTGAAAGATGTCGTGGTTACTCCGCTCTTGAGGAATTCTGCGTCATAGTCGCTGTAACCATTGCCACGCTGCACGATGAATGAGAGGTGTTCGGTATCGATATAGCCGTTGTTCATACCCTTCACAGGCGCCTCCCATGTGAGGTGAACCAAACCGTTTTCACCAAGCGTAGCCACAAGATTGGATGGCGTTTCAGGTATGTCTGGTCCCACGTATACGCTTTGGCTAACGCCGTAGGAGTTGCCGGCGGAACCTTCGCAGATTACGCGGTATTCATATATCTCGCCGACCTTCACGTTGGCATCGCTGCAGTTCACGAATTCTCCCGGAACCAGATTCTCCTCCAGCCTGCTTATCTCTTCCCATACGAACGTTTCGTTGTTATAGCGTGTTATAGACACAGCCTTGATCGAGAGCAGCTGTTTGCCATCGCTGTCTACCGAGGGGAGAAGGAAACGTATTATTACAGGGGCGGCGCCGCGGGTGCTGCTTACCTCAAGTTGGGTAACGTCGCCGGGTATCTGGCCTACGGTTACAGGTTTGTCAAGATAATTGCCATAGTCGCAGTGGTTTCCCACATACACTACCGCGCGGTAGCTGTATTCCCCGCCTTCGGCAAGGTCTGTGTCGCTGTATACGAGTTTTTCGCCGGGTGCGGGAGACAGGAATTCATGTATCTCCTCATAGTCGGTTGCATATCCGATCTGGCGTTGCAGCGAGATACGTGATATCATGGTAAGCGGCTCGTTGTTCTTGTCGCCGAGAGAGGGGTGGGTCAGCGTCGGGGCGATCATGGAGATATCTATGGCCGTCCCTTCATCGTTAAGCGCAGCCTTGAAGTCGCTTACCGAGGCGGGGTAGACATCGGGGATAGCTTCGCCTCCGCGTAGCTTGATATCATCTACTGTCATGGCGACGGCTTCTTTGGAGTTATGGGCCGTGATGCGGATTACAGCCGTATTCGCGCCCGATGGCACCACGATGCCCTCTTTCTGTCCGGTCTGCCATCCCTTTGCCTCGCACTCGGCGAAGAGGACGCTATGTACAGTCTGGAAGGTAGCCCCGTTGTCGAAGCTGATTGCTGCTGACATCGAAGTGGCTCCCGGGAACTCGAACGGCACATAGTAGCTGTACGACAGATTGAGCGTCCCTTGTCCGTTGATATCAATCTTGGAACTGGTAAGCATGAAGTCTGATTCGGGGGTGGAACTGTAGGTGTTCAGGTGCGCCAGACCTCCTGAACCGCTCGGCGGCAATACCCGGGTATTGCCGTCATAGCAATACTCCGATATGTTCCATTCCGGAGGATTCGATTCCCCGCTGGTTGTCGATGTACCCCAAAGATGGTCGTAGGTATATGTGTATTCAGACTTTTTGGTATCGAAGGTTTCGGTGAATGGGAGTGTGAGCGACGGCCCTATCACCATATATGCGCCGTAAGTCTCCTTGCCTTGTCCGGCCGATGTATGGGGGGTTACGGAGAATCTTACTTTCTTCGGCTCGTTGCCCGCCAATACATAGGTATAGGATGTTTCAGCGAGGTCGGTTGCCACAGTCTCGCAGTCATCGCCCCATGAGGAAGAGGGTGTGTAAACCTTAATATCATATTTGAGTTCAGAGTTGTCGAAATATCCTCCACGAGTACCTGTAGACGGTTCGCCCCATGTCAGTTTCACGGTTCCCTCTGTCTCTTCATTGATGATAAGGTCGGTTACGGCACCCGGGGTATCGATGCCGATGTAGAAGTTCACCGGAGCGTTGGCTGATGGACCATCCTCGCTGTAGACCACGAGAGTCCATTTTATCTCGCCGTCGAGAGTGGAGTCGTCGATGGTATATTCTACCTTCCGGCCTGGGTTGATATCGTTGATTGTGGATATGAGTACAGGGTCATCGAACCATCCGCCTTTTGTCCACAATTCGGCTTTGGTAATCTTTTCAAGCGGTGTAATGCCGTCGGAATATACCGAAGGGGCTGTGAAGGTCAGTAGCACAGGCAGAGAGCCCTGATTGGTGGTCAGCTTGATATCGCTGGGGGTTGCCGGTACTCCGCCGGCGAGGATTCCTGTCACCTTGGCTCCCTCGGAATGCTCGCCGTTGGCATATACTGTAACTACGAAATTGAATGACTGGCCGCGTTGCAGTCCGTCTTCAAAGTAGCTCAGTTTTTCGCCCGGTGCCGGATTCGTGAACGTGTGGAGCAGGTAGGTATTTGTGTTATGACCGTTATCTATCGACACCTCGATTTTTGAGATCGACTCAAGCGGTCCGGATACTTCTTCCCATTCATCCCAATCGTAATAGGCGCCCTCGGTCGGGGCCGTGAAAGAGATGTCGAAGCCGCCGCGGTTCATGTTCCACGTTATAGAGAGGTCGGCTACCTCTTTGGGAACCAGCGGCTCGTCTGTACTGCGCGTGACGCTTTTCTGTTGCCTCTGTGCGGGTGTACCGGAGTTGCCCGATATCGCCATGCCAGTAAGCGCGAATGCACCTATGGCGGTGGCCGCAAAGATGTAGGTTAGTTTTTTCATAAGCGTTATTGGTATTTAAATCACTTTTTTATGCACTTTTCACAAAGATAATAAAATTTTATAAAGTTCAAAGAATAATCTCGGGCAACTGACCTCCCGCATTCCATGGCTGCCGTTCATACGAAATCGATGAACCCTGAGATAAATATCAGAAGCACTAACAATGGTGCTATGTAGCGCACTATGAACCGCACGGTAGGATAAAGGTGGTTGCAGATGGTGCCCCGGTTTGTTACTTCGTTGCGGAAGAATCCTTTGGGTGCGAACCATCCCATAAAAATGCAAGTGGCTATCGACACTATGGGCAGCATGACGTTGGTGGCCAGATTGTCGAGGAAGTCAAACAGATTCATACCCATTATCCTGATTTCTCCGAGCGATCCGAACGATAAGGCGCAGACCCCGCTGAATACGACCAGCGGCGCGAGGATGACCGTTACCGCCTTTATGCGGCTCATGCGGAAGCGGTCTTCAAGAAACGCTATCGAGACTTCGGCGGCCGACACCGTGCTTGTAAGGGCGGCCACCAGCAGTAGCACGAAGAACAGCATCGACCAGAACCGTGGCCAGGGCATCTGCATGAACACCTCAGGCATAGTTACGAACACGAGAGCCGTACCGCGTACTTCCTCAAGATTGAGACCGAAGCTGGCCACGGCCGGAAAGATTATCATGCCCATCATCACCGCTACGAGCACCACCATGCCACAGACCGTAAGGGATGTGCGCGGCATGTTGACATCGCGCGGGTAATAAGCGCCGTATGTTACAAGTATGCCCATACCGAGGCTGAGCGAAAAGAAAGTCTGTCCGAGGGCGCTGAGAATAACTTCGGGTGTTATCTTGCTGAAATCGGGGGTAAAGAAATACTCAAGCCCTTTAAGCGAGTCTTCGAAACCGAAGGCTGTTATGACGAATATCATAAGCAGTCCGAACAGCACGGGCATCATTATGTTGCTCAGCCGCTCTATCCCTTTCTGTACTCCGGCGGCGAGCACCCCGAAGTTTATGACGATCGCTCCGTAAGTGAAGAGCAACGGTCTGAGGTCAGAGCAAATATATTCCTGCATCTTGGCATGGAAACGTCCCGACAGATTCCGGTCAAGTGCGTCCACACCGTCGTATAGACCGCCGCTCATAGATTCCCAGAGGTATTCGAGCGTCCACCCTTCCACAACCATGTAGAAGGCCAATATCAGATAGGAGGAGAGTACGGCGAGTACTCCGGCATATTTCCATCCGGAACGTGGCACGAGTTTGTGGAAAACACCTACGGCATCGCTGCGCCCCCCGCGTCCGAGCGAGAACTCGGCGAGCATGACAGGTATGCCGAGCGCGAACATACACAGTACATAGACAAGCAGGAACGCAGCCCCGCCATTCTCTTCCACTTCCGCAGGAAACCTCCATATGGTGCCCAGACCCACGGCCGATCCGGCAGTAGCGGCAATCACTCCAAGTTTAGTGCTGAATTTCTTCACAGACATGACTTATTACTTCGTTTCAAACAACTAACAACTTACAACTAACAACTTACAACTTCCTTCCGGTGAACATATAACGGATATCCTCGCCGATGTCGGCGAAAAAAGAATGTACCGGAGTCAGTATGGGTCTGAATTGATGCCTGCGTGAAGGGGTAAGAACTTTCAATATGCGTTCGCGGCAGGTAATATCCATCATTGTGCCCATCTCATACGGCTCCCCGTCTATCTGCACCGGTCCCGGAGCAAGACGTGTGATCTGCGCTTCTTTGACTCGAAACGACTCTATGGTCTTGTTGGGGCCGAAACTCCCGGCAAGCATTCCTACACCGGCAAGCATGGTGTCTACAGGATTTCCACTGCGTATGACGGTTATGTCGAGCAGTCCGTCGGTCACTGAGGCTCCCGGAGCTATGTAGACATTGTTGCCATATTGCGAAACATTGCAGACCGCGATTAGAAACGCTTCCTTTACAACCACCTCCCCTCCGATAGAGAGGGCATAGGCGGCCGGCTGGAAATTCAGGTATTCGACCAAGGCGTTACGCAGGTAGGAGAGTTTGCCGCGTCTACGTGTGTTGGCAAACTTATGGGCCACGGCGGCGTCGAATCCCAACCCGAATGTGCAGAAGAAATTGCGGCCGTTCACCATACCGCAGTCGCACATCTCGCAGTGGCCGCCGAGTATGATATCTATGGCCTTGTCGGGATGTTGCGGTATCTCAAGTGTGCGGGCAAGTCCGTTGCCGGAGCCGCAAGGTATTATGCCGAGTGCCGTTTCTGTACCGCAAAGAGCCGTGGCTACTTCGTTTACAGTACCGTCGCCTCCAGCCACGACCACGAGAGGGCAGCCCCTTTCGGCGGCTCCGGTTGCAAGCCGCCGGGCATCGTCAGGCCCTTCCGTATACAGAGTGGTATACGGTATGCCGGCCTGCCGGAAGCGGCTCTCTACGGCCTCTCCGATACTGAATTTGCCGCGGGTGCCCGAGATTGGATTCACTATCACCAGCACTTCGCGTGGCAGTCCGGATTCGGAGGACCGGGGCGGTCCGGCAGGCGGTATGTTGTCGGTATGCTGATCCATATTCTATTTTTTCTTGCCTGAGGCGAGCATTCCGCAGGCGGCCTCTATGTCTTCGCCGCGAGAGGCTCTGATGGTGGCCGTTATTCCCTGTTGATTAAGGAAATTGCGGAACATTATCATTCGCTCCTCGCTGCATGTGTGCAGTTCGGACCCGGGCAGCGCGTGGTAACGTATCAGGTTGACTCTGGCAGGTATGTTCCCGATCAGCTTCACGAGTTGGCGTGCATGGTCCATATCGTCGTTTATCCCACGCCACATTATGTACTCGAGCGACAGCCGGCGCTGTCCCGAAAAGTCGTAGGCTCCGAGTATTTTCATAACCTGAGTCAGAGGGAAAGCTTTCTGGGCCGGCATCATGCTTTCGCGCTGTGCCGCGTCGGGAGTGTGCACGCTCAATGCCACATGCACCTGGGTACGTTCCAACAGATCTTTCAATTCCGGAAGTTTCCCTACGGTAGAAACAGTGATGCGTTTCGGGCTCCAGGCCAGACCCCATGAAGAGGTAAGTATTTCGATAGCCCGTTCCACAGCCTTGAAATTATCGAGCGGCTCTCCCATACCCATAAACACAACGTTGCTGAGAGGCGTTGGTTCAGGTTGGCCGGCAGCCGGAGCCGGTGGAATGGATAATATCTGGTTTATGATACGAGTGGCGGAAAGATTCGCCTTGAAGCCCATTTTCCCGGTGGCGCAGAAGTAGCAGTTCATCTTGCAGCCCACCTGCGACGATACGCAGAGTGTGGCGCGGTCCCGATCTGGAATGTAAACCGATTCCACAGCCATTCCCGGGCCGGCCTCAAACAGGTATTTTACAGTTCCGTCTGCCGAACGGCGACTTTTCACAGGGGCTTCGCGGCCTATCTCATAATGTTCCGACAACCACTGTCGGTTTTTCTTGGATATGTTTATCATATCGTCGAATGAGGTGGCACGTTTTCCGTATATCCATTCGGCCAGCTGTTTTCCCACGAATCTGGGCATTCCACCCTGAAGAGCCACTCCCTGCAGCTCTTCAAGATTCATCCCTATAAGCGCTCTTTTATCCATAAATATCTGCTTTCTTGCGATAACCCCTTCCGCATATCCCTACTATATCCTACTATGCCCTTCCATATTATAAAAATTCCCCGGACAATAATTATGCCCGGGGAATTTTATATCAGTGTGGGCAGTGCGTCTGTAATCAGTCGCCTGCTTCGAACTTGTAAGCGTTGTTAACCAGTTTGTCGGCGCCCTTGAGCATTCCTGCCATGTCGGGGTTCACAAGCTGATAGTACTGCTGTTCGTAGGTGGCGTCGGTGAAGGGGAACTGTTCGGTCTTCTGGCCTTCGATAACGTAGGCGTAGATACCGTCTTCGCCTTTGACTACTTTCAGTTTGCGGTCGGCCTTCGAGCCGTTGATACGACCCAGTACCTTCGCATCCTGAACGCCGGCTCCGCGTCCCTGACGTACGTTTGCCAGTTCGCGGGGCTCCACGCCCATTTTCGTGGCTACCTCGGCAATGGTCTTGCCCTGATATTTCTTCAGCAGAGCGTCGCCGGCTTTGGAGCGTCTTACTTTCTGGGTAAGATATTCGGTCACTTCTTTGTTGGATACCGGCTGGAAGTCTTCATATTCGGAGTCTACGGCTACGGCATAGAGCATCGGGGCGGTAGCGTCCTTGCATTCGTATATGTGGCCTACCTCGCCCGGTTTGCCGTCTATCATCGCCCAGCGCACTACCTGACGCGATTCGGGATAGTAGCGGTTGTAGCCCTTCATGCGGGGAACAGCGGGAGTGCTCTGTGTGAATTCAAATTCCTGAATATTGTATCCGGCCTTGGCGGCATTTTCCGCAAAGGATTTGGCGGTAGTGTTCTTCTGCAGGAATTCCTCAAGTTTGGTGCGCTCGTCGTTCACGGTCTTGGTGCTCGGGTTGAGGTCGTAGGTAACTTCCTCGAAACTGTAGATGGCTTTCGGAGCGGAGCGTTTTGTAACTTTGGCCAATACGGCGCCCTGCGGAGTGCTCATAAGCGATATATATTGTCCCGCGGCGGCATTGAGCGAGTCGAGCTGAGACTTCTCTATGGCGTTGGTGCGGCCGTTGGCGGTAAACAGGGGTATCCACTGCTCGGCCTGACCCATTACGCTGTCGGGCGAGAAAGCTGTGGCGAGACTGTCGATCGCCAGACCGGCGTTGAGCTTGGCAAGTACTTTGGAGGGTAGGTTGGAGCCGGCTACCTGTACCAGATTAAGCTGTATGGAATCTGTCTCGAAATCTTTCTTACCCATCTTCACTGCGGTAAAGCCGCGCATATTTTCCGATACAAGCTGTACCTGACCGTCGGATGCGTTTTCAACGAAGTTCTTCACCGAGCCGGACTGAAGGTCGGAGGCGCGTACCTCGCGGCGCTGTGAACTTACCCCTTCTTTACGGAGGTTCGCGGGAATGGCGCCCCCGGTGCTGTCAGAGAGAGCGGCAATAGTTTTCTTCGCGAGCTCCTTGGCTGCCGCGCGGTCTGCTGCGGAGGGCGCTATGCTTACGGCGATGAAACTTACCGACTTGGTGGGCTCCTCTACCTTGAATTCATTCTTATTCTCCTGATAAGCCTGCTGTATTTCGGCGGCGCTTACCGGATATTCCTTTTCATCGAGCTGACCGTAAGGACGGTATGCAAGACGTATCTGTTTTGTGGCCACATAGTCGTCATACAGGGCTTTCTTGTCAAGATCGTTGGCCTTCACTGTGCCGTATAGCAGACGCTGGTATCCGTTGCGTGCCACCATCTTCTTGGTCTCTTCTTCCATGGCGAGCCATGCGCGCTGGAAAGGTTCGGCCTGTGCCTGGGTAAGACCGTTGCGGGTGGGATTGAATATTACTTCGTAAGCCTGATTGGGGTTGGATACTGTTACTCCTGCCTGGTTGAGCGACTGGATTATTTCCTGAAGTCCCTGCTGATTCACCGGGTTTTCCAGAACGTAGAAACGAAGCTGTGCGGGAGTCACACGCAGTCCGGCACGCTTGGCGGCGTTGTCGAGCAGTGTTGTCCCTACCAGTTCCTCGACTGCCATCTCTGCCAACACCTGGGTGTCGAAGTCGGCAAATTGTTGCGGATTCTGCTGACGGGCCTGTTCAAGGCGGCGGTTCAGTTCTTCGCGCTTGCGCTGGTACTCGGTATAGTCAATCTTCGTGCCGCCTATCTTGGCTACCGTGGTGTGGTCGCCAAACAGATTGCGGCTGTTGGTCAGGGCATCGCCGACGATGAACGCAAGCAGCGCCACGCCAATTATGACGAGCAGCAGCACCGACTTGCTCCTAATCTTTTCTAATGTTGCCATTGATTCTGAATATAGCTGTAATTGTTTTTGTTTCTACAAGTTACTTCGAACTATCCGCCGATGGCGGACAGCCCGAAATTCAGGGGCCGGACCATAGTCCCGCCCCTTAGCTTGCAAAGATAACATTTTTCAGCACCTTAGCCTAACTTTTTTTGAAAAGTTTTAAATAACCCTTTATTTTAGTCCGAATGCGCGGCGTATGTCGTCTACACGGTCGGTCTTTTCCCAGGTGAAGAGTTCTACCTCTTTTACAAGGGGGGCGTTGTCGTAACGCGAAGCGAATGTTTTGCGCACAATCTCGTTTTTACGTCCCATATGGCCGTATGCGGCCGTCTCGGCATAGATCGGTTCGCGCAGTTTGAGTGTACGCTCTATCGAGGCCGGACGAAGGTCAAACAGCTCCTTGATCTTGGCGGCTATCTCCGCGTCGCTCTCTTTAACATGGCTGCGACCGTAGGTGTTGACGAATATGCTCACCGGCTCGGCTATGCCTATGGCATAAGCCACCTGCACAAGAACCTCGTCGGCAACTCCGGCTGCAACCAGATTTTTGGCTATGTAGCGGCAGGCGTAAGCTGCCGAGCGGTCTACTTTCGAGGGGTCTTTGCCTGAGAAAGCTCCCCCTCCGTGCGCTCCGCGACCACCGTAGGTGTCTACTATTATTTTGCGTCCGGTCAGCCCCGTGTCGGCATGGGGACCCCCGAATACGAATTTACCGGTGGGATTCACGTGCAGTATCAGCTTGTCGTCAAACAGATTGCGGATTTCCTCAGGAAGCTTGTCCTTTACACGTGGCAGGAGGATTTCTTCCACATCCTTGCGTATGCGCTCCAGCATCATGCGGTCGGCACTCTCCTGACCTGCCGGAGTATCTTCGATAGGGGTTACGAACTCATCGTGCTGGGTAGAGATGACTATGGTGTGTATTCTCAGCGGTTTCCCATCTTCATTATATTCTACCGTAACCTGACTTTTGGCATCGGGACGCAGATATGACGTAAGTTTCCCTTTACGGTAATATGACATTTCCTTACCTTCGCGCCGTATGGCGGCGAGTTCGGTCAGCAACAGATTTGAGAGATCGAGGGTAAGGGGCATCAGGTTTTCCGTTTCGTTAACGGCATATCCGAACATCATTCCCTGGTCGCCGGCGCCTTGGAGCTCCTCTTTTGTCTCGCCTTCCTGACCTGTGCGATCTACGCCACGGTTGATATCGGCGCTCTGTTCGTGGATTGTTGACAGTATTCCGCAGCTGTCGCCGTCAAAGCGGTACGCACCCCGGTTGTAACCGATGCGGTTTATCAGATCTCGTACGCTTCCATGTATGTCGATATAAGCCTCCGAGGTTACTTCGCCGGCTACTACCACCTGACCTGTGGTGCAGAGAGTCTCTATGGCCACATGACTGCGGGGGTCGCGGGCCAGGAATTCGTCAAGTAGAGTGTCGCTTATCTGGTCGGCCACTTTGTCGGGATGGCCTTCGGAGACTGACTCCGATGTGAAAAGATAGGTCATGTTAAATTATTTTTTTTGTTTCGTTATCAATTGTTTGGTTGTTGTCTCTTTCCGGGCGTAGGGTGAGGGGGATAAAAAAAGCATCTGGCAACCATGTGGTTCCAAATGCTAAATCTTGCTGTCGTCTGGACACTCGGCCCTGAAAGGGGGAGTGGCGGCCCCTTCTGGACTCGCCATCCCGGGGTGCGGAGCAGTTTTAGCATTTGTTTGGCATGTCGTTTCGAATAGAATCGTCGCATGCAGAGTGGTTGCAAGCAGCCAAATTTGTCCACTCTATTTCAGGCTCTGGATATCTCAGGCTTGAAATGTATCGCAAATATAATAAAAAAACGGTGATCAGCTCTCTTCCGACTCATATTTTTCGGGAAAATACGACTTAAAAGCCGTAACCTATTGCATATTTTGCAGATTATTCATTAAATTTGTAAATTCAGTCATTCATAATATAAGTAAGTGTTCAAATTTAATTTATGTTTTATGCGAGTTTATTTTTGAGTCGATAACGGTGCGGGTGAAAGTAGGATATAGATGTATCCGGCTGAGCGACAATCTGTAAGAGCGGCCAAAATGGAAACGGCAGAAAGCATAAAAGGATATCAAAACACTTACTATCTGTTGAATTTGAATACTTACTTAATATTCATTGTTGATAATGAAACAGTCTGACAAAGATTTTTTGCTCATAAGTCGTTGCCACAACGATGAGCAGCGCATCAAAATGCTTGAGTTCTTCCGGTTCCTTGAAAATTCAGGCATACCTTACGAGTCTTTCTCGGTAAAGGTGCAGGACTTGCGTATAAAGCCCGAAACAGTAGAGCAGCTCGGACTTGACGCCATGAAAGATCTGGCTATAGATTTCGACATATATCTTACGGGACGCAAAATAACCTTTAATTTATTCTCGTCCACGCGCTTTTCATCCCTTCCCAACAAGACGGAGGCGGTGATTCGCTATTCGGTTCAGCGTGCTCTGAGAGGATATTATTCCCAGAAAGGTGTTCTTCCTGATGTGGAAACCTATAATGCCGTGGCCGAGGCCATTGTCGTTGCCGTACGCCAGCATTTCATCGCTCTCAATATAAATACCCCTACGGTATTTGACATGCGTATGGAATCTCCCTGGTTCTGGGGTGATGACATTGAGATCTGGCTTCTGAGAGGGTCGAATTTCGACAAACTCTGCTCCGCGCTTCTCGTTTGAGGAGAGCCGGAACCAAGCCGACATTGCCATGGATGCCAAGTCTTCTTCCAAAAGCTGTTCCGCAGCCCACTCGCAGGCGGGATGGCTGAGCCGTGTCATAGACCTGTATGCCGACGGCTTCCGCTCGATGAGGGTAGGTCGAAAGTTATGGGTGCTCATATTGATCAAGCTCGCTATACTTTTCGGTATCCTGAAAGTGTTTTTCTTTCCTGATTTGCTGCAACGCGACTACGATTCCGATTCTGAAAGGGCAGAGGCGGTGCGCTCGCACCTTATCCAAGATAACTAACACGCTCTAACGGGCTTAAAAACTATAACCATGACAGACTTGTTTCAGACCGTCGACTGGTCGCGATACCAGTTCGCGTTGACGGCTATGTATCACTGGCTGTTCGTGCCGCTGACCATAGGGCTTTCGCTTATCGTGGCGATTATGGAAAGCGCGTATGTAAAGACCGGTGACGAGAAATGGAAGAAAATCACAAAATTCTGGATGACCCTTTTCGGCATCAATTTCGCGTGCGGTGTCGCTACTGGTATAATCCTTGAATTCGAGTTCGGCACGAACTGGAGTAATTACAGCTGGTTTGTAGGCGATATTTTCGGTGCCCCGCTTGCAATAGAAGGTATAGTGGCTTTCTTCCTTGAGGCCACTTTTGTGGCGGTTATGTTTTTCGGATGGGAGAAGGTATCAAAGAGATTCCATCTCGCATCGACATGGCTTGTGGCCATAGGAGTGTCGCTATCGGCATTATGGATTCTTGTGGCCAACGCATGGATGCAGAATCCTGTGGGCATGCGTTTCGATCCGGCTCAGATGAGGAACGTGATGGACAATTTCTGGGAAGTGGCTTTCAACAGTGTGTCCATGAACAAGTTCTTCCATGCCGTTACCTCCGGATGGGTGCTTGCCGCCGTGTTTGTTATCGGAGTAAGCTCGTGGTTATTGTGGCGCAAGCGTAATCTGCTTGTGGCAAGGGATTCCATAAAAGTGGCTTCTTGGGTTGGACTCGCCGGAATTATCCTGACCATGTGGACCGGCGACGGCTCCGCAGTGGCCGTAGCCCGGGTGCAGCCTATGAAATTGGCCGCCATGGAAGGTCTTTACAACGGTAAGGTGGGTCAGGAACTGGTAGGGTTCGGAATACTGAATACCGACAAGAAGCCGGGCGATGACCGGAAGGCTATCTTTGCCGAGGTCTCGATTCCATACGGCCTCTCGGTACTTGCCAACCATGACCCTAATACCTTCGTGCCGGGTATCAACGACCTTATTGAGGGTGTGGCCCTGACCCCCGAAGGAGATACCATCAACACCGTAAGCTATGCCGAACGTATAGAACGCGGACTTATGGCCCGCAAGGCTCTGGCCGAGTACGGAGAAGCGATGGAAAAGGGCGACAAGGCCGGTATGGAGACTGCCCAGGCACGTCTGAAAGAGGACTATAAGTATTTCGGTTACGGCTATCTTGAATCTCCCGAAAAGGCTGTTCCTCCGGTAGCGCTCACATTCTACTCTTTCCGTGTGATGGTCATAGCCGGCGGTTACCTGCTCCTCTTGTTTATCCTCGCCATATTCATGCTTAAGTGGAAAGATGCGTGGCTGGAACGCCGCTGGGTACACTGGCTCGGCATTTTATCGATCCCTGTCGTGTGGATATGCAGCCAGGCCGGATGGATTGTGGCTGAGGTAGGACGTCAGCCCTGGGTCATTCAGGACCTTATGCCTACCGGTGTGGCCGTATCTGACGTTCCGGTTCAGGGAGTGCAGACCACATTCTGGATTTTCGCGATACTTTTCACCCTGATGCTGGCAGCTGAAATCAGCATCATGGTAAGATATATAAACCGGCAGTCAAAAGCCGATATACTAACCTCTAAACATGTATGACGGCTATGAATGAACTCGTTTTGTATCAGAATTATTGGTGGCTCCTTATATCCGTGCTCGGCGCGGCCCTGGTATTCATGCTCTTTGTGCTTGGTGGCCAGACCATGCTGCTTGAGCGCAACAGCGACACCGATCGTCAGCTTATGGTAAACTCCCTCGGCCGTAAATGGGAGTTGACTTTCACCACGCTCGTGGTTTTCGGTGGTGCTTTCTTCGCCTCGTTTCCGCTCTATTATTCCACCAGCTTCGGTGGCGCATACTGGCTTTGGATGACAATATTGCTCAGTTTCGTAGTCCAGGCCGTTAGCTATGAATTCCGTCGCAAACAGGGGAACCTGTACGGACGTTCCACATACGATCTGCTTCTGCTGCTCAACGGCGTGGTGGGTTCGGTATTTCTCGGGGCTGCCGTGGGCATGTTCTATTTCGGTGGCCCGTTTGTTGTAGAGCGTGCTAACCTGGCAATGGGATACAATCCTGTAATCAGCGTGTGGGCTCCTACCCACGGCCTGGAGGTTATGACAGACTGGCGTTGCCTGTTGCTTGGTGTGACGGTGCTGTTTCTCGCAAGGACTCTTGGCGCTCTATATTTCATAAACAATATAAAAGGCGACAAAGGGTTTGAGTCGCGCATGCGCAGTTCTGTGCTTGTCAACGGTCTTGTGTTCTCGGTGCTCTTCGTGATATTCGCTATCGTGTTGCTTACGAGTCCCGGTGTACGTCAGAATGCCGGAACAATGGAAAGTGTACCTTATCTATACTTTCACAACCTTATAGACATGTGGTGGTGGGGCGTAATCTTCCTGATTGGCGTTGTGATGGCTCTTGCCGGCATCGGCATCGGCTCGTTCACCAAGTCGCGTGGCGGCATCTGGTGGAGCGGTATCGGCGTTGCGCTTGTGATTGTGTCGCTCTTCGCCATAGCCGGGTATAACGGTACCTCCTATCTGCCTTCGACTGAGAATATACAGAGTTCGCTTACACTCGCCAACTCGTCGTCATCGCTCTTCACACTTAAAGTGATGAGTTGGGTAAGCCTGTTGATACCTTTCGTCCTCGCTTATATATGGATAGTATGGCGGAAAATGAACGCCGGTGGTCTGAAGAAATCGGATGTCTCGCCCGAAAGCCATCAATATTGATTATGCCATAACCATAATTACATAATATGCGCCGGGAGAATCATTCTCCCGGCGCATATTATGTAATTTATTTCAGGATTATTTCACTGCGACTTTTTTGCCGTTGTGAATATAGATGCCGGGCTGCGTGGGACGCTTACCCAACAGCTGTCCGTCTACAGTGTACCAGTCGCCAGGATTTTCATCGGCAGCTTCCACGGCCTCCACACCGCTTGTGGTACCGAACGAACAGATCGTCTGGAAAGCCAGTGTGGCGCGTCCGGTGGTGCTGTCGAAGAGCGGCGCGTTATACCATCCCGAGAGCGAGGTGTTGAAGGCGTTGTATTCCATCCACCACCAGAACAGACCGTCGGTATGGTCATATTTCAACAGGGTGTCTACAAGGTCTTGGGCGAATTTCTTCTGTCCTGCGGCTGAGTATGGCCATTTGTTGCTGAGGTCGTGCGTGGTGCCGGGCACTTCCCATTTATAGCTGTAGCCGGTCTCCACGATCATTATCTCCTTGTCGGGATATTCCGTCTGCAAGGTAGAGAGCGCGGTGTCGAGAATATTCATGTCACCGTGGAAATAAGGATAGTAGCTCAACCCTATAATCTCATATTCCACTCCCATTGTTTTCATCTTGTCGTAGAAGTTCTTGAGTACGGAGACCTGTGCCACACGTTCGGTGTGAAGCACGATCCTGGCATCCGGGCAAACTTCGCGGCAGGCTTTGCCGGCCTGTTTCAGCAACATCCCGAGGCGTGCCCAGTTGGCCTGGCTGCCCGAAAGCGTTTTCTTGGGCGAGTTTGTGCCGAGTGGTCCCCAGAGCATTCCGTAGCTGATTTCATTACCGGTCTGAATGAAGGAGGGTACTATGCCGTTCTCTTTCAAAGTAAGAAGACAATCGCGGGTGTATTCATATATCTTCTCGTAGAGCTGAGGGTCTGTCAGCCCTTCCCAGTCGATCGGTGTCCATTGTTTGGCAGGGTCGGCCCAGGTATCGGAATAATGGAAATCGAGCATCAGAGCCATGCCGCTCTCTACTATACGTTTGCAAAGAGGTATTATTTCTTCCAGACTCTGGCAGGCGTTGGGGTCGTAGCGTGTGTCGGAATTGGTGTCGTTGGCGTGGAGTTCCTTATATTTCTCAGGATTTACGAACAGACGCACGCGCATGGCATTCATGCCCTGTTCGGTACACCAAGGTATCAGGTCTGTTATCGGTTTGCCGGTCATATCCTTGTAGGTGGCTCCGGCTTTTTCATATTCAGGCAGGAGCGATATGTCGCCGCCGACGTAGCGTTGAGCCGAGGCATCGGTAGAAACGGCCATAACGCATAGCAGCGCGCCCAGGGCGAGATTAAGATATTTCTTCATTTGGTGATTGTTGGATTGCAGTAGATTATTTCCTAATATAAACGCCGCACCTTGCATTATATTTTAAGAACCTGTTTAATAAAAATTGTTATATTTGCAAGAAAGACAACTTTTACTTGCTTATGGAAGCGTGGATAATCTGGACTATTGTGGCTGCGGTACTCATCGTCGTAGAGGTGATGTCGCAGATGATGTGGGCGCTATGTCTCGCTATCGGAGCGATGGCAGCTGCCGCATGTGCTTTTTTCGGTGTTGATCTGACATGGCAGATTGTTGCCTTGACAATAGCGTCTTTGGTTGGCTATCTTGTGCTTCTACCTCTGTTCAACCGTTGGCATGCGCGCCATAACTCACGCGAGGCCAGAACGGGTATGGATGCGCTTCTGGGCCGCAAGGCCGTGGTTACCCATGAGATAAGGCCCGGTCGCCTGGGCCGCGCCCGCATAGACGGCGATAACTGGCAGGTCAAAGCTCCCGGTTCCGATAAGATAATCCCGGCCGGAGCCGAGGTCGTCGTAACCTCATACGACAGCATCATACTCGATGTTAATCCCGTAGACTGACAATCTTAAAATCAAATAATCATGGTTGCATATATCATTCTCGGACTTGTAGTGATACTCGCTATAGTCATAATCTCGGCCGGAGTGCAGGTAGTACCTCAGTCGGAAACCCGCGTCATAGAGCGTCTGGGACGGTTCCACGCGGTTCTTTCTCCCGGTCTGAACTTTATAATACCCTTTGTTGATCGCGCCAAGACTATCTATACCCGCAAGGTTGAGACTTCCGGCGGTCGCCACTATGTGCGTACTGTAGCCACGACCGTCATTGACCTTCGTGAGCAGGTCTACGACTTCCCGTCACAGCAGGTCATCACACGGGATAACGTGACAACCGAAATCAACGCCCTTCTATATTTCCAGATAACAGACCCCAAGAAGGCCGTTTACGAGATAGACAATCTGCCCAACGCCATAGAAAAGCTAACCCAGACTTCGCTTCGAAACGTTATCGGCGAACTTGAACTCGACGAGACATTGACTTCCCGCGATACCATCAATACCAAACTCCAGGCTATCCTCGACGACGCCACCAACAAATGGGGGGTGAAGGTCAACCGTGTGGAACTGCAGGACATCACTCCCCCTGAGAGCGTTCGGGTGGCCATGGAGAAACAGATGCAGGCGGAACGTAACCGCCGTGCCGAGATTCTGAACGCCGAAGGCGAGAAACAGTCGCTCATATTGCGTTCTGAGGGAGAAAAAGCGTCTCGCATCAACGAGGCTCAGGCCCACAAAGAGTCGGAGATTCTGCGCGCCGAAGGCGAGGCCCGGGCTATCCTGCTGAGTGCTGAAGCCGAGGCAGAGGCAATAAGACGTATAGCGGAGGCTGTGGCTTCCGGTAATACCGATCCAGCATCATATATGCTGGCCATGAAGTATATAGAAACACTTAAGGAAATGACCAGCGGTCAGGACAACAAGACTGTATATATGCCATATGAGGCAAGTGCGGTCTTGTCATCGTTGGGTTCGATAAAATCCATATTTAACAAGTAGCTCCCATAAACTTTTCCGCTCCTCACGGCGTAATATATTGAAAGTAAAATTACATGATTATGAAAAACGCACGTGAATACAAGGAAGCGGCGGCAGGGTTGCTTGCCAATGCAAAAGACGATCTCGCCTCGGATATGCGGGAAAGAGGAATAGGAGCTATCATATGGGATAATTCCACAGCAGGTTTCCACTTTATACCCGAGGTCGTATGCCGTTGCAAAGATGGCAACGCCTGTGTGGCCCGGGTATCCGGACTTTATCTTTACGATGGTGTCCTGTATCTGATAAAGGAAGAGAAACACAGTATCAACATCGACAAGTTCTATGACCGTGATACGGAAGTGAAGCCGAGCGTGGTTACACTGTCCGAAAGCATTGCTCGCCAGGAACTCGGCAATCCTGTCGGAAAGGATGAATATACCGTCGACGGTTCACTGGAAGAGTGGCTGGCCGTGGCCGACTGCTATTTCGAGGCTTTGAACGAGAAATAAACACACTTTTACGTAAAAGATTTCAATATGTAGTTGCGAAGAAATAACATACTGACATTTATTATTCGTAGTTACTTATCGATTAAATTTGAATTCAGACTTATGAAAAGATTATTGTTTATTCTGATTGCGTTGGTCGTGTCGGCAGGTACTGCCTCGGCATTTATAGACAGCTATACGATAAGCCGCGACAAACTTCCCGAAGAGGCTCAAAACATGCTTAAGGAGTATTTTCCTAAAGCGAAAGTCAGCCTTATAAAAGTTGACAGGCATCTGCTGAAAAAGACCGACTATGACGTGAGACTTACCAATGGAACCACTATAGAATTCACCAACCAGGGCAAGTGGACATCTGTTGACTGCGGCAAAAAGGCGGTGCCGGAGTCTCTGGTGCCGAAAAGCATCAGGAACTATGTGACCAAAAACTACAGCGGAGTCTCGATAGTCAGCATACGTAAACGAAATGCAGGATACGATATAGTTCTGTCAGACAGTATAAAACTTCGGTTCAATCTCCTCGGACAATTCAAGGGAGTGACGATGGAAGATGAATAACTATATGATAATATTGGACAAGAATCGGCGGATGCTTTGGTATCTGCCGATTCTTGTTTTACTTCATCAAAAAATACTCATTGAGTTATTTTGATTTAACGAAAAGATTTATACTTTTGTATTTGATGAATATTTTATATTAAACGCGTACAGTATCTGTGCGTTTATAAATCTTTCTTACACCTTGCATTATGAAAAAGATAAACAGTGCGCTTTCCCGATATGTGTCGAGGCTTTGCGCGGTATGCCTGGCTATTCTCGGATTCAGCTGTTCTTCATCTGAAGATGAAGATGAGCCTCCCTGCATGTATGGTACCCCTCTTGGTACCTTTGAAATCAAAGGTACGGTTTCAACCGAAAATGGTGAGGAAGTATCCAACGCTACGATACGTGTTGCCGAACCCGAAAGAAAATCGGAAGAATTCTCTATTTCCACAACCGCGACCGGTAACAAAGGCGGTTATGTAACAAAAGAGAAAACCTTCCCGTATGAAAAGGTAAAGGTAGTCTGTCTGCCTGATGATAAGTCGCTGGTAGCCGATTCTGTAATCATAGATTTGAAGTATTCGAGAAACAGCGACAACGATAACTCCTGGAATGTGGGTCATGCGAAATCTACTGTAGATTTCACACTCAGAAAGAAGGATAATAAATGAAACCGTTATCCTTAAAGCAACGGATAGCCCTTGAACTGAACCGTAAGATTAAACGGGAACGCAGCAGAGAACATCCTCTGCGGCAACTTTTCTGGGAGTGTACCTGGCGGTGCAATCTGTCGTGCCGTCATTGCGGCAGCGACTGTAAAAGTTCAGCTACATTGCCCGACATGCCGGCGACGGATTTCCTGAAAGTGATAGATTCGCTGATCCCTCATGTCAATCCTCATCATGTCAATATAGTTATCACCGGGGGGGAGCCTCTTGTACGTAACGACCTCGAATATGTAGGCCGTCAGCTTTATGACCGGCAATTCCCTTGGGGAATTGTAACCAACGGATTGCTTCTTACCCAAGAACGTTTCGCAAGTCTGAGGGCGGCCGGGCTTCATAATATCACCATAAGTCTCGACGGGCTTGAAGAGAATCATAACTGGATGAGAAACCATCCGGCGTCGTTCCGGAAAGCATATGAAGCGATAAAAATGGTGGCTTGCGCCAAGGATATAAATTTCGATGTCGTTACTTGTGTGAATCGCAAGTCGCTCGGCGAGCTGGATGCTCTAAGGGATTTGCTGATAGATGCAGGGGTAAAACGCTGGAGACTCTTTACCATTTTCCCATCTGGACGCGCGGCCCGATATCCGGAATTCGAACTTACGGGAGCGCAGGTCGATTCCTTGATGCGGTTTATATCAGACACGCGAAAAGAGGGACATATACATCCGTCGTTCTGCTGCGAGGGCTTCATGGCCGGTTACGAAGGAGAGGTAAGAGACTATTTCTTCGATTGCCAGGCAGGGGTAACCGTAGCCTCGGTATTGCTCGACGGAGGTATCGGAGCCTGTCCCAGTATACGTGCGGACTACCGGCAGGGCAATATATACAAAGATGATTTTTTCGATGTATGGCAGAACCGCTACGAGAAATATCGCAACCGGGAATGGATGAAAACCGGAATATGTGCCGATTGCTCCTTCTGGCGCTACTGCGAAGGCAATGGAATGCATCTGAGAGATGCTGAGGGTAATATATCACATTGCCATCTCCATAAATAGGGCGGTGTTGCAGAACTCCCTACAAAAAAAATTAAGCAAAAGCCTCAACTTTCA
>ERZ836877.639-NODE-639-length-58825-cov-10.273184_pt1 | contig 58825 bp, 49 predicted proteins | sample MGYA00519469_ERZ836877 | MGnify/ENA primary metagenome ERZ836877 (study PRJEB31850, sample SAMEA3708809) | human gut metagenome | biome: human gut; feature: human-associated habitat; material: faeces | place: China | collected 2014 ...
AGTTTATGAGGGAGATGGTGGAGAAAGTCATAGTATATGAAGATAAGCGGATAGATATTGTCTGGAAGTATCGGGATGAATTTGAAGAACTATTGTAAGAATTTGAAAAGAGGAAGCTATTATTAAACATGTTCTAAACCGTCTTTGTATTTTTTTGTGGTAACTTATTTGTAACAAGTGGCTATAGAGAAAAAGAACTTAGGATGAGTAGTAGAACTCATAATTCATATTTTTAATTGACTGTTTTTGAGGAAAATAGTAAAATAAAATGGTTTATTATATTATTTAATGAGGTGAAAGAATGTACGTTGATTTATTTGCTGGGTGTGGTGGGTTGTCATTTGGATTATATAATGCTGGTTGGCAAGGTCTTTTCGCAGTAGAAAAAAATGTAGATGCTTTCGCTACGTTAAAATATAATCTGATTGATCAACGGCATCATTTTGTTTGGCCCCAATGGCTTGAGATGACCAATATAGATATTAACGAACTATTATTGAATCATAAGGAACAATTAGTTGAATTAAGAAATCAAGTCGATTTGGTGGTAGGTGGGCCACCATGTCAAGGCTTTTCAATGGCGGGAAAAAGAAAAGGAAATGATATACGAAATAGACTATATAATACATATATTGAATTTGTAAAATTGGTACAACCTAGAATGCTTTTTTTTGAAAATGTTCATGGGTTTACAGTTGGATTTGAACGTAAATATAAAGGGCAGAAGCGGAAAGGAAAACCATATTCTGAAAAATTAGTTAAAAAACTTAAAAGCTTGGGGTATGATGTGGCATATAAAGAAATATTGATGTCTGATTATGGGGTACCTCAAAATAGGAAAAGATTTATTTTATTTGCAATAAAGGGAGGAAAGGCAGAACTTTTTTTTGAAAAATTAGATGCTAATAAAGCGACGTTTTTGAAACATAGAGGATTGATAGCACCAATATGTGTTAATGATGCAATTGGTGATTTGCAAAGAAAATATGGTGAAGTTCAAAGCCCGGATACTCCTAGATTTAATAATGGAGTTTATGGACCAATTAACTCAGCGTATCAGAAATACATGAGACATAATATAACGGGAATAGATATTCCGAATAGTCATAGGTTTGCCCAATCAAAGCCCAAAACAGTGGAAGTGTTTGAACGACTAATGGTGGCCTCAAATCAAGCAATACGAATCACTCCTAAAATGGAAATGGTGGAGGGATTAAAAAAGAGAGGAGTTACTCCATTAAAGGGAAACTGTATTTGTCCAACGGTTACATCTATTCCTGATGATTTTGTGCATTATTCAGAACCAAGGATTTTAACAGTTAGAGAGTGTGCAAGATTGCAAAGCTTTTCTGATGATTATGTTTTTCAGGGAAAGTATACCACTGGCGGAGCAAGAAGAAAAATAGAGGTTCCTAGATATACACAGGTTGCGAATGCAGTGCCCCCATTGTTTGCAGAACAGGTTGGAATTGTTTTGAGAGGAATGTAAATGAAAGAAAAAGTACAATTAAGTTTTAGCACAAATGCTAAACTAGAAAAACTAATTGGTCGGGAGTTAATAACGAATAATATTATTGCAATTTTTGAATTAATAAAGAATTCTTATGATGCTTTTGCCCATAGTGCGACAATTACATTTGATAATTTTGAAATTAATTCTTGTGATTTACAAAAGTTACGCCAAATGGATAAAGTTATTTCTACAAATGAATCCAAGATAATAATTAGCGATGATGGTGTAGGAATGTCTTTTGAAGAAGTAAAGACCAAGTGGATGGAGATAGGGACTACTAGTAAAGAGGATTTGTATTTACATGAGTGGCAAAAGCCTAACAAGGATGAAAGAGTAATAAATGGAGAAAAGGGGATAGGAAGATTTGGAGCAGACAAGTTGGGGGCTTTGTTACGGTTAATTAGTATCGGAGATAATGGATATGAAAAGACAATTATTGATATTGATTGGAATAAATTTGATAATCATGACAAACTGATACAAGACATAAAATTTGATTGCTCGGTTGAGAGATTTGAAACACCACAGAAGACAGGATTGCGCTTAGAAATAATGTCATTACGAGACAAGTGGACTCGAGCAGACATAGTGAAGTTAAAGAGACATTTGAGAAAATTAATTTCACCATTTTCTCAGGAACAAGAGAAATTTCAAATATATCTTAATTATAATAATAAGGAGTCAGAAAGGATTGTTAATGATTCGTTTGAATACGCAACAACAGGAATAGAAGCTTCTATTGATAAAGAGGGTTGTATGAATTATGAAATATTTTCACCGCTTGATGGTAAGAATATGGAGTTACAATTGCCCCCTCCAAGTTTTGGGCCGATACAATTGAGAATTTTATATATGGATAAGGCGGCTAAAAGTGCATTTACCAGACGGACAGGAATGACAACAAAAGATTATGGGAATATTAAGGTCTTTAGAGATAATTTTAGAGTTTTGCCTTATGGAGAGAAAGAAAATGATTGGCTGGGAATAGATAATAAGCATGCTCAAGGTGCATTTCGAACATTTGGTACGCGAGATTTAGTTGGGTATGTTCAAATCAGTAAAGTAGACAACCCCATACTTAGAGATGCAACAAGCAGGCAAGGGTTGAATGAAGATATAGACGAATTTGAGGATTTTAAAGACTTTATATGGCGTTGTATTGAAGTATTGCAGACATATGTTTTTAATCAAATAAAGCATGAATCTGAAAAGCAAGGGGAGATAATTAAAGGAAAAGTAAGAGAAATAAAGCAAGATATTACGGACTTTAAAAAAGAAATTCCTCTTTTATATGATGATATAAAAATTCCAGAAGAGGAAAAAAAATTGATTGTGTCTCGAACAACGGAAACATTAGAATCTATTAATCAAAATATACAGTTTGTTGAACAAGCGAATCGCCAATTATCCAGTCGAGTCAAAGTGATGGAAAAGATTGTTGGCGCTGAAAACAGATTGTATGATATGTTACATGCAATTAAAAATAGATTGTTTGCATTAGAGGCAATGATTACTGATGTTGAGACGGAAGCGAATAGTCGAGGGATATATTATGATAGAAAATTCGCAGATAAGATACTAATAGATATAGAAAAAATGGTTTTATCTGCTATGCGTCGCAGCTCGCCAAGAAGGAAAAAGCGAGATGTTGTAATATTGTCTTATTTTATCGAAGAGTTTATCGAAGAAAATAAAAAAATATACAGTGATGTTGATTTTGAATTTTCTGTTGATAACTATTATAGAATTTTTGTGAATGTTGAAGAATTGAGAATATCTCTTGAAAATCTTTTGGATAATTCAATCAAGGCAATGGTTTCAGAGAGAGAAAAGAAAATATATATATATATAACTAAAGAAGAAAAGAATCTGAAACTGTATTTTGAGGATAATGGCATCGGTATATCGAAAGAGAATGCACCGTTTATTTTTAATGTGAGTTTCACCACAACAAATGGGTCAGGCATTGGACTTTCAAATGTGCTAGATTTTATGAAAGATGAGGGAGGAGATATTAATCTATTAGAAACTGGAAAATTAAAAGGAGCCGCCTTTGAATTAACATTCCCGATAAAAGGAGGAATATCATGAGAAAATATAAAGTTTTGTTTGTTGATGATGAGGAAGATATTATTATTGGAATAATGAATGCTGTCAAAAATTTACTATCATTAAAGCATGGTTATGATATATCTTATTCTGTATTGAAAAATAGAAAAGATATTGAAAACATGAACGAAATTGCTGCTGATATAGTACTATTTGATTGTGCATTGGGAGCTGCAGCATTGGATTTCGGGAATAATGATGAAACAACCTTTGGAATTGAATTAATGCGTAGATTTCGAAAAAATAATGATAGAACGAAAATTATTTTCTATTCGGGCAGGTTTTCTATGAAAGGGTCGCAGTGTTATGATTTTACTCATGAAGAGATTTTAAGTTTAATCAATGAACTTCATATTTATAAAATGATTCCTAAAAGGGCAGAAAATATTGCTGATGCTATTTTGGAGGCAATCAATGAATTGGATGCTATTATTGTAAGTTTAGAGGATTTAAAAGAAGAATACGATAGTGCTGGAGAATTCTTTGTGGATAATAAATTGTATCCTATAGGAGATCTGATAGAGGAACTAAAGCGTGGAACAATAGTTGGAGAGGATTTTAGAAAGTCAATATTAAAAATGGTGCTTACCTATATGATGAAATTTGGTGGAGATGAAGAATGAATATATATGTTTATTGGAATAGAAATAATAATGATTGTACAAAAATATTTCATTTTATGTCTCGGAATGATGAACATAGTGTGGTGGAGTTTTTAGAGCAAGACAATAATCTTAGTATTAAAAGAATATATCAGCCGTTTGAGGATAAAAATGAAATACTCAAGGATATACAGCATAATGAATTAATTATTTTTCTGACACATGGAACAGAGAAACAAATTTTGAAATATCAGAATTCACCTGAAAGGAATTTAGAAGAATATGTATTGATAGATCAAAAAAATGCTAGTTTATTAAAAGATAAAGTGGTTTTGGCTTTTTGCTGTGCAAGTGCCAAAACATTAGGGAGATATTGCGTTTCTCCTCAAATAGGGTGTAAAGCGTATGTGGGATTTGAGAGTGATATTGTATATGATAATGGAAAAGCAGAAAAAACAAGGCATATTATATACGAATCTTATAAAATTGCATTTATGAAAGGTTTAAAATATGCTGTTAAAACGAAGTGCAGCATACAAGAGTACCATACGAAATTAGTTCTGTATTTAAGAAGGGAAGCAGCAAAAGCAATAATGAAATCAGAGAATCATTCTTTGCATAATATGTATAGTGGTACAATAGATGGTTTGGTAGCATTAGGGGATATTAAGCAAAGTTTGTTTCGATAGCTGTTCATGATAAATCGTCAAGTGCTAAGCAGATGATAGAATTAAGAAATGATGTAAAAACCTGCAGTAGTTTTTTGTCGTTCTCCAAAAGCAAATGGAGTTCATTATTGTAATAAGAAAGATCATCTGGGGATAAGCACAGAAAAGAAGAATCCATTAATAAGGATTCGATATATAAAAGTTCATTTTCGATTACTGTGATATTATTTTTACATAGTTGAATTAATAAAGAATAATTCTCATTTACTAATAATTTGCAATTATATGAAAGCATTCATAGATTCCTCCATATAATAGTATATGAAGGAATCTGTTATTTTATGCAAAGTTATTAAGTGATTCTTTAATATAGTGGATAATGAATCATACTATTATCTATTGTCAACCCTCAAATTAAAATTCTCTCAAAAAAATTTGGTCCTTACTTGACACCAGCAGATGACGGACCAAATCCGGATCATACGGAGACACTTTTGGAAGGCTTGAAAGAGCGGAATGTGAAGGCAACTTTTTTTCTTCTGGGTGCGGAGTGTGAAAAATATCCCGAGATCGTGAAGAAAATCCATGCAGACGGACATCTCATCGGCGTTCATTCCTATGAACATGTGAATCTTTCCAATCTCACGGATCAGGCGGCGATGGAGCAGGTGGACAAAACAGACCAGATTATTTTTGGACTGACCGGAGAACATGCGCAGTATATCAGACCGCCTTACGGCTGCTGGAAATGTAATCTCGATTATGAGACAAAAATGATCGAGGTGCTGTGGGACGTCGATCCGCTCGACTGGAAGACAGATAATTCCAGCGTCATTGCAAAGCGTGTCATGGATAAAGTGCAGGAAAATGATATCATTCTGCTGCATGATGCCTCGGAATCATCGGTAAATGCAGCATTTCTTATTATTGATGAATTGCAGGGAGAGGGATATTCGTTTGTGACGGTCGAGGAACTGATACTGGAATAAACAGGTTCAAGCGTCAGTTGTACAAATGAAGTATATGCCTGAAAAACGCCAGCGTTAAATTATACCCGGATAATGAAAAAATAGATTAATTTACAAGTGTAGAATGAGATGCTATGATGACAGAAACAGAGGTAACACAATGTATATTGTGTTACCTCTGTTTTGCGTTCCGGAATCATGGAGCCACATTGATCACAATGCATATTATTCAGATATTTTATAAGAAGGAAAATCCTCTCCTTTATAAACAGATTTTGCGGAAAACCTCGTCCCTGTCATCCTGCTCGATTCCAAGATAACGTTTGGTGATGTCAAAAGAGGAATGATGATAAATCTCCATGAGAAGTACCGGTGGAACTCCCTGCTTCCACGCATAATATCCAAATGTTTTCCGCAAGGAATGAGGGCTTATCACACCGCTTAGACCGCTGTTTTCTGCCGCCTTGCGGATAATCCGGTAAGCCTGCACCCTTGAGATTGGATCTGCGTCTTTTCCACAGAAAAGATACGCATCCCCACTGATCTCGAAACTGCGTCCAGACGCTAAAAACCGATAGTACTTTTGCAGCTGGACAGTTATTTTTTCATTCAGATAAATATTCGATGCTTTTCCGGTCTTTGCCTCCACAAGAAGCAGATGTTCTCTTACGCTCCGGTTTTCTAAGTCATATACCTGCTTCCACTGTAAAGAAAGAAGATCCGAAATCCTTAATGCGGTATTCAGCCCCATCGTAAGCAGCAGTTGATTTCTCGGATGATACTGTACCTGTTCATAAAAGTTCATAAAATCTTTCAGTTCCTGTTCTGAGCGGATTGGCTGAGCTGTGTTCATATTTTTTCTCCTCACATACTTGAATAAAATTTTTTAAAAAAAGGGGTTAAGTAATGGAAACTCTGTCCGATATATAAAGCAAGAAACAGAGGTAACACAATATACAATGTGTTACCAGTATCTGAAACGGATGGAGTACCGTTTTTAATATACGCAGTATTTATGGAAAAATACAAAGCCACATGGAGGTTACAATGCTTAAATTATCTTTAAAACCGGGAGAATACATTGATATAGGAGAAAACATCCGTGTCGTTTTTTCCGGCGGTTCTGCAAATAACATTCATCTTCTTGTGGACGCACCACGCGAATACAACATTGTGCGCAGTAATTCCATGAAGCAGAAAGACAAAAAAGAATACTATCGTGAGCAGACAATCTCGGAGGAAGCAAAGCGTGAGATCGCAGGAATCTTAATGCGTGAGAAGCACGCAGCTTCTGAGATAACGGAAAGACCGGCTGCAAAAAAAGCCATTTACACAGTCAGCCACAGACGGTAATAATGCCATGCTAACCTAGGGGCGTGGTTTATTATACAGGCACTTTGTGCCAAAATCCTGATTTTTTCAGGGAAAAGGGAATGGAATCCCGAAAATAAAAAATTATTTTAGCGGCAGAATGACCGCAACACACGGAGGTAAAAATTATGGTAGTACAACACAACATGCAGGCAATGAACGCCAACAGAATGTTAAACGTAACAACAGGACAGCAGGCAAAATCCACAGAGAAATTATCTTCTGGTTACAGAATCAACCGCGCAGCAGATGATGCAGCAGGATTAACAATTTCTGAGAAAATGAGAAAACAGATCCGTGGTCTTGATCAGGCTTCCACAAACGCACAGGACGGTGTTTCTGCAGTTCAGACAGCAGAGGGTGCTTTGACAGAAGTTCACTCTATGTTACAGAGAATGAATGAACTGGCTACACAGGCTGCTAATGGAACAAATGCTGAATCTGACCGTCAGGCGATTCAGGATGAGATTGACCAGTTAACAACAGAGATTGACCGCGTTGCTGAGACAACAAAATTTAATGAGACATATCTCCTGAAAGGTGATACAAAGGGCACAACTAAAACGAACACTCTTGCGGCTCATGATGCAGGTCTTGCAGGTAAACTTGGCGAATCCAAAGACGGAATCACAAAATTTACAGCAGATAAATTAGCAGTAGGAGATAAGACAACAATTGGCGGTGTTCAGTACAACATTGTTGATTCTTCCAAGACAACAGGATATACGTCAATTAATGAGTATACAGCAAAAGCTGGTGATGTTCTGGAACAGGATGGCAAAAAGTACACTTATGTTGCAAAAGATGGAACAACACCAAATGGACAAAAAGCAGGTGGAGATGGATGGTTTTCAGAGGATAATAAGACGGGTACCGCTGATACTGTAACGTTAAAAGCAGGATCTACTTTGTCCCAATATGATTCTGCAACCAGAAAGACCACTACAACAACCTTAGTTGGTGTAAAAAATACCGCATTAGCTACAGCTGCAAAGGCTGCACCTACATGGGCGAAGAATGACACTTTAGTCCACGATGGAAAAACATATACATATACAGGTGCTGGAGATAAGTGGAAAGATGAAGATGGTAATGAAGTTACCAATGCAAATTTAGCACAGGCTGGTGATAGTTACACAATTCATCTGACAGGTGAAAAAGGACAGATTGATAATAAGGGTATTTCAACTGTTGAAAATATTCAGGATAAGATAAAAACTCTTAATGATGGAGATACTGTTACCATCAAAACATCTCCAGATGATACAGGAAAAACTTATACAATTGGTGTAACAACAAAAGATGATGGAACTAAGTATACAGCAGATGATGTTGCAGCCCTTGTGAAAGAAAATACTTATGTAAATGATGGCACTAATAACTATTATGCAGTTCCAAAGAACAGTGGAAATGACAAAGATATCACGATTCAGGAAGCATACGAGAAAATGGCTAATGCGTTGAAGGAAGCAAGTTCTATCGGTGCTGAAAAAGCTGCTTCTGTAAAGAATAATGGAGACGGTACATTTGAGATTAAACAGGGAACTGTAGATGTAGCGACTTCTTTATCTTTCAATCTTCATGTAGGTGCTGATGCAGATATGACAAATAAGATTAGTGTTAATATTGATTCTATGTCATCAGCAGGACTTGGAATTAAAGGAATTAATGTGAATGACGAAACTGGTGCAGCAGCTACCTATGCAATCGATGCTATCTCTGATGCAATCAGCAAAGTTTCTTCCCAGCGTTCCGCTCTCGGTGCTGTTCAGAACAGATTAGAGCATACAATCGACAACTTAGACAACGTTGTTGAGAACACAACATCCGCTGAATCCCGTATCCGTGATACAGATATGGCTGAAGAGATGGTGAACTACAGCAAGAACAACATTCTTGCACAGGCAGGTCAGTCTATGCTTGCACAGGCTAACCAGTCTACACAGGGTGTTCTTTCTCTGTTACAGTAATTACAGATACCATAAGACAAACAACAACAAAAAGTCTGACCGCATCAGCGGCCAGACTTTTTGTCGTTGGTGCGCCCGGCGTCGCACGTTTCTAAGTATGAAGGACATGCCGTCAGTCTGTGCACGTCAATTATTGAAACCGCCGTGTACCGAACGGTACGCACGGTGGTGTGACAGGACGGCGGTTAGTCACGTCTCCTGCTCGATTATTCGGAATGAACAGTAATATATTTTTGTTTTCGACTGTTTGGCTTATCTGGAATAGTCATTTTAAGCTGGCCACTTGCCAGTAGAGGATTCAAATATTTTCTTGTAAAATAAGTGAGATTTCGATAACCAATAAACGAGCAAATTTCTTGTTTGCTTTTTTCTGTTATACAAAAATCCAAGACTGCGTGTGCTATATATTTCTAAATATCCAGGCAGTTTTTCAGTTTCACTGACGATTTTGCGTAGACCACTTCCACGGCGTTCCATGTATTTCATGCGGTGGAACAGGTCAGCAATCACAGAGTTCCGCCGATTCCATTAGAAAAGGAACTGACACTTTTTAACCAGCCTTTGGGTTTCTTTATATTATACCCATAAGGAACGTTTATTTCAATGATAGGCACAAAGAGTTCAGAGAAAATATTTTGGATAGTGGAGGATGTTCTGCAGTGCTATAGCTGCAACTTTTTTACCTCGTCCAGTGAAAGACCTGAAAATATGGAAATGTCTTCCGGGGATAGTTTATTTGATTTTAACATTCGTTTAGCAGATTCAATAGAAGATTGAAGAGCAGCGTGTTTTTGACCTTCAAGAAATCCTGCCTCGCGTCCAGCTTCAAATTCAGCCTTTCTAAGCTTCTTTTCTTCTTCCTCTTTATCATATTCAAATATACTCATACTGATAACCTCCGCGCGGTTTTTTCGAAGAAAATCCGCAAGAATATTATTTTTAATACAATCATCTACGGCATGATTGATGGCAGTATTTAAGTCCATTGTCGATTTGTTCTGACGTACCTGTGCGACAAATTGTGAATATTCCCTTAAAGTCTGGCAATGTTCCATCAGATTATAATTATGCCCTTCATTAACATTAAAAGTTTTTACCACGAGTTCTAAATTTGGTTCGCCGTGAAGATTTTCATATGCGTCCGAAAGTCTGCTAACTGAGAAATCTGGAAATGGTTCAATACCATTATAAAACACAATAAAGTTTGGCGCAGGAATTTTTTGCGGCGTAGATGCATATAGGGACGATTTGTCGATCAGTTTTTGGTATTCACTCGAAATATAAAATAAATCTCTGAGTGGAATGTTTGGGTTAATGGTAGACTGATGTTCATATAATGATACATTTGTGTCCATGATAAAAGACAGATCATTTTTAATTCCCATGTAAACTGCATTTTCTAAAGTTACAATTTCCAGATCATCCGGGTTTTGGTAATTTGTTTCATTCACTGCATTGTATAGTGAAAGCAGATGCTTTTTATCGGAAAAAAGCATACGAAATACCGTATCTTTGTGTTTCTGGTTTGCCACTGGACGGACAATCTGATTATTTTTGTGTCGAATTTGTTTCTTTCGTGCCATAAATAATTCCTTTCGTGTAGCTGGTGTGTTGTAGAAAAAGTTACAACAAATAAATGGTGCAGGAGAAACCACACTCTTTTTACATCTCCTGCTTTTAAATTAGTAACGGGATTTTAAAAGCATAGATACAAAAAGCGGTGTACTCCCCAAAATGGTACACGCATAAGAATATTAATGACAGAAATGTGTCACACAGACTTTACAATCGCAGACTGCAATGAAGGGGAAACGGTCTGGCGACTGTTGATATATGCTTTGCCACATTGTAACATTTATAAACATGCGGATGCAAGCAGATTTTTATACTATTTTTATTTGTTGGAATACGATATAATATAAAGTGATCATAGGTTTACACTTTCTGGCCATTAGAGCACAAAAAGGAGAAAAATAACATGGCAGAAAGAGACCGGAAAATGGTGAAACATATTTTTGAAATGAAGGAAAATTATAATAAATTCAGACAATTATTCCGCCAACAGGCAGAAGATTTGTTGAAGAAACTGGATAAACACGCAGAAGAAAAACAAAAGTCAGTGATGCACGATATGATGGATGAATGGAGCTGCTTTTGCAAAGGGCAGGATAAGGCTTTTGTTTGTCGGAGAGCTCCACAAAAAACAAGTAGGGAAATGTTTATGTGCTTGACGGAGAAAGAAGCTTCCGATTACGCAAAGTATTTAAAAATATCTGAGGATGAATTAGCTGGCAGGGAAGTCAGGAATGTAGTAGCTGAGACATTAAGACTACATCCGGAATATTATCTTTATGTGTTGGACAAGCATGATATTACACAATTACAAAAATTTCAAAAGTTTGAAGAAAATAAAAAGTATCAAATGGCATTTGATACAGTAGGGAGAGCAATTGCCCTTGGTCTGTTAAGTGTGAAAGCACCGGAAGGAACGCAGGCAGCATATCTGTTTCCAGCATCTGATTTTGATGAAATTTTTTCTTCGATATTGAATCTGGATTGGAAAAAGATATGTAAGAGAATTCAGGATATATCAGCAAAATTTGAAAAAGTACTTCTTTCCTATGGAATGATCGAGATGGATGCATTTTATCAGATATTTACAAACGCATGGGGAGAACAGCTTTCAAAAGAAGAATTTGAACGATATGTGTATTGGCATGGAAATTTTGGAATGCATTTTAAGACAATGACACATGCATATATCGGAGAAAAATTTGCTGTAATGTGTGATATGGATGCAGTGAGTATTGTGGAAAAGCGTGATAAGTATGCGAAAAACCTTCCATACCGGAAATTTAGTGCAAAAGAGATGGAAGAAATAGCCACATACAGTTCTAAATCAGATGAATGCTGGCATATGCTGGGAGAAACGTTACATGATCAGTATGGTTATGACGTAGAAGAAACCGAGGAAATGATCGACCACCTGCGGAAAATTGTCATGGAAGGAAATGGAGTACAGGAGCTATGGGATATTTTTCAGGACGAAGAATCAACACTGATGGAACAGGTGGAAATGTGGCAGTGCCTTTTAAACGCAGAGCTGGAGACGCATCTTCCTATGTTAAATGGATATTCAAGAATGGAATATGAAAAGAAGACTGGTACAAATGCATTTTCGATTATGCTTTTTGACGAAAGCCGTCTGGATAAAGATATAAAACGCGATACCGGATTACAAAAGCTGCCATTGAAAACGCAGGAAATGATTTATCGTGCGTTCTTTGAAAATATCATAGGCAAGGATAGGATTAAAGCGTTAGAACAGGTAAAGAAGAAAATCCAAACGGAAAATGACGGTTTGAATTTCCTGATTGGAATGTGTTATATGGCGATTGAAAAATATAGCAAAGCAAATTCCATCATCGAAGAAATCGCAGACAGAACGCAGGATGAGAGCGCATTTACAATGCTTGATATGATGGATGACAGTCTTGAGACAGCTATGTATGGAAATGATTATTATTATGATGAATGGGATGCTTTCGCAGGAGTGGGAATGAATGAGCCTTATCAGCGCGAAAAGAAAAAGATAGGACGGAATGATCCATGTCCATGCGGAAGTGGTAAAAAGTATAAAAAGTGTTGTGGCAGATAGGATATTCGGCAGGATTTCGGTAAAACTTACGAAAATACGCAGAAGTGATATTTTCCACTTGATAAATCCTATAATTTCATGTAATGTAATAAAGACAATGAAATTTTTGCAACGAGTTCTGTCATATTTTAGTTTAAAACATCACGAAATTGCTGAAATAAAAAAGAAAATCTGCAAGTTTGAAACTTGAATAATTCAAAATGGTCAAATGTACGCCACACGCGGACAAAAGAAAAATATATCTGTGATACCAAAACAGATAAAAATCTGTTAAAATAGTTTTAATTGATTACTAAGGCAGGTTTTTCATATGGATTTATTTGATTATATGAGAGAACAGAACAGGGAAAAGGAGTCGCCGTTGGCTTCAAGGCTTCGTCCGACCACGTTAGACGAGATGGTGGGGCAGCAGCATATCATCGGAAAAGATAAGCTGCTTTACCGCGCAATCAAGGCTGACAAGTTAAGTTCCATTATTTTATATGGACCGCCGGGAACCGGGAAAACGACTTTGGCAAAGGTCATTGCCAATACCACAAGCGCTGAGTTCCTTCAGATCAATGCAACTGCCGCCGGGAAAAAAGACATGGAGGATGTCATTGCGCAGGCGAAGAACAATCAGGGCATGTACGACAAAAAGACGATCCTGTTTATCGATGAGATCCACCGCTTCAACAAGGGACAGCAGGACTATCTCCTTCCGTTTGTGGAGGACGGAACCGTGATCTTAATTGGTGCAACGACCGAGAATCCATATTTTGAGGTGAATGGAGCGCTTTTGTCCCGTTCCATTATTTTTGAGCTGAAGAATCTGTCCACGGAAGATATTAAGACGCTGATCCTCCGGGCAGTGAATGATAAGGAAAAAGGAATGGGTGCTTACGATGCAGTCATTGACGAGGAGGCACTGGATTTTCTTGCGGACGTGGCAAACGGAGACGCAAGAGCAGCGCTCACAGCAATTGAACTTGGTATTTTGACAACAGAGCGGAGCGCAGATGGAAAAATCCATATCACACTTGAGGTTGCCAGCGAATGTATCCAGAAACGTGTGGTGCGCTATGATAAAACAGGAGATAACCATTACGATACAGTCTCTGCGTTTATCAAAAGCATGCGTGGCTCTGACCCGGATGCAGCCGTTTATTATCTTGCCAGAATGCTTTATGCGGGGGAAGATATTAAGTTCATCGCAAGAAGGATTATGATCTGCGCAGCGGAGGATGTGAGCAATGCCGATCCGATGGCACTCGTTGTCGCAACATCGGCAGCACAGGCAGTTGAGCGTATCGGTATGCCGGAGGCACAGATTATTTTGTCGCAGGCGGTCACGTATGTGGCAAGTGCGCCAAAGAGCAACTCGGCAGTCAATGCGATCTTCGATGCGATGGAAGCAGTAAAGAATACGAAAACAGCGCCGATCCCGGTACATTTACAGGATGCACATTACAAGTCATCCGGAAAACTGGGGCATGGTGTTGGATATAAATATGCACATGATTATCCGGATCATTATGTGGAGCAGCAGTATCTGCCGGACGGACTGACAGACCGCAAGTTCTACGTTCCGGGTGAGAACGGCTACGAGAAGAAGATCCGTGAATATTTTAAAAAGATCAAGGGTGAGCCAGAAGAGGAGTAAGAGAACATTCCGGGCATGAGATGATCTCTGTTTCACAGGCTGGTGAGCAGAGCACATTTTTCCGGTATTGGATCTTTACATATATTAAAAAGCAGGAGGAATTAGAGATGAAGTCCTACGAGGAAATGACAAAAGAAGAGTTATTGAAAGAGAAGGAAGGTTTGGAAGCGGAATACAAAAAATTCCAGCAGAGAGGCTTAAAACTTGATATGTCCAGAGGTAAGCCATCGCAGGAACAGTTAGATCTTTCCATGGGAATGATGGATGTACTGACTTCCGGTGTTGATCTGACCTGTGATGATGGTACAGACTGCAGAAACTATGGTGTGCTGGACGGTATCAGTGAAGCAAAACAGCTTATCGGTGATATGATCGAGTGTAATCCAGACAATATCATCATTTATGGTAACTCAAGCCTTAACATTATGTATGACACCATCTCACGTTCCATGACACACGGTGTTATGGGAAACACTCCATGGTGCAAATTAGATAAAGTAAAATTTTTATGCCCGGTACCTGGATATGACAGACATTTTGCGATCACAGAATATTTCGGCATTGAGATGATCAACGTACCGATGCTTCCGACCGGACCGGATATGGATATGGTGGAAGAACTCGTAAGCAAAGATGAGGCAATCAAAGGTATCTGGTGTGTGCCAAAATATTCAAACCCACAGGGAATCACTTATTCCGATGAGACAGTCCGCCGTTTTGCAAGATTAAAACCGGCAGCAAAAGATTTCCGTATTTACTGGGATAACGCATACTGCGTGCATCATTTATATGATATTAACCAGGATCATCTGATCGAGATCTTAAAAGAATGCAAGAGAGCAGGAAACCCGGATATGGTTTACAAATTCTGTTCTACAAGCAAGATCACATTCCCTGGTTCCGGTGTGGCAGCGATCGCAACTTCTGCCAACAACTTAGAGGATATCAAGAAACAGTTGAAGATCCAGACCATCGGTCATGATAAGGTAAACCAGCTGCGCCATGTCCGTTTCTTCAAAGATATCCACGGAATCACAGAGCATATGCGCAAACACGCAGATTCTCTCCGTCCAAAATTTGAAATGATCCTGGATACATTTGAAAGAGAGTTAAAAGGACTCGGAGCCGGAAGCTGGTACAGCCCGAAGGGTGGATACTTCATCACATATGAGACACTGGATGGATGTGCAAAAAATGTTGTGGCAAAAGCAAAAAAAGCAGGGGTTGTGATGACTCCGGCGGGTGCGCCTTTCCCATATGGAAAAGATCCGCATGATTCTGTCATCCGTATCTCACCATCCTATCCAAGCCTGGAAGATCTTACGACTGCGATCGACATCTTTGTTGTCTGCGTCAAGCTTGCAAGCATTGAGAAGCTTTTAGGAGAATAATAGTAAGTTTTTAACCGCTGAAAAGCAAAAGAAAAAGACCTGTGTGTACAATGTCATGATGTTCGCATGACATAGGTACACGCAGGTCTTTTTTATGAATTATGCCTCAGTGGAAGCATCCTCTGTTCCGTTTTTCCATTTGTTGAATTTCTCGACAACTGCGTCGTAGGTTCTCTGGGAAATATCCGGAAGTTTATCTCCCCATGCTTTGGTTGCCTGTTCGAAACCTTTCTTGAAAGCTTCTAACATAGCGTCTGCTTTCTCGGAATCACCACCGGATAAAGCTTTTGCAAAATCAAGAATACGGTCGGAAGTCTGCTCTACACCCCAGTAACCGTCGTCCGCGATATCTGCCTGTGCCTGTGCTTTCACATCAGCTGATACGGTAAAATCACCCTTTGCAAGGAATTTCCACATATCATCTGCGGTGCCGATTGCAACACCCTGCTTGGTCATCATCTGCTCAACGATGCTGCGGAGCTGTGCAGTGCGCTGCTCTGCGTCAGCTTTTAACTTTGCAACGATCGCTGCGTTGTCGGCCTTGCTTGTTGTTTTATTGGAAGCCTTGTCTGTCCTGGAGTCAGAACTCTTCTCATAAATGACACCGGAAGCTGTCTTGGAAGAAGACGCCTTTTTCGTTGTCTCGGATGTCTTTTCTGCTGTTTTTGTTGTTGTCTGTGTAGATGCTGCTGCGGCAGCAGTCACAGTGTTAATGGAATTGATTGCCATATGATCCTCCTTGTCTGGCGAAGCTGGATGCATTTGTTTTTACAGAAAACAAAATGTTCAGCCACCTGAATGAATAGTTATTAACCTTCCATGGTTCTGTTAATTATATCGGACTGGCAAAGAAAAAAGTTTAGTGCCGATTGACCTTTTGGACATAAAATGATAAGATACTAATTGTATACAAAAAACATAAAAAAAACAAGTTTTATTTTAAGTACAATCAATGTGTGTTAGCGACGATTTTGGTAAGGAGAAACTAACCGATGAAGGATATTTCAGTAAAGGCGCTGGCTAAGATCAATCTTGGGCTGGATGTGGTACGAAAAAGAGAGGATGGTTATCATGAGGTCCGCATGGTGATGCAGACCATTCATTTGTTTGACCGGCTGGAGATCTCGAAGAATACTTCCGGTGAGATCACGATGGAAACGAATCTTTCTTTTCTGCCGACGAATGAGAACAATCTTGTCTATAAAGCGGCAAAGCTTTTGCAGGATGAGTTTGCAATAAAAGATGGCGTTCATGTATGGCTGCACAAGTACATTCCGGTAGCTGCCGGGATGGCAGGGGGAAGCACGGACGCAGCGGCAGTGTTATATGGTATGAACCAGATTTTTGATCTGGGACTGACAAGGGAAGAACTGATGGAGCGCGGTGTGAAGATCGGTGCAGATGTTCCGTACTGCATTATGCGTGGAACGGCTTTGGCAGAGGGCATAGGAGAGAAGCTTTCGAAGCTTCCGCCGATGGTGAAATGTCCTGTTTTGATCGCAAAACCGCAGATCAGTGTTTCTACTAAGTTCGTCTATGAGAATCTGAAGTTAGACTCTGATATGGTACACCCGGATATTGACCGGCTTGTGGCAGATATCAGAGAGAAAGATTTATATAAAATCGCGGCAGATATGGGAAATGTCTTAGAGACAGTGACAATCCCGGCTTATCCTGTGATCGCAGACATCAAAGATCACATGATGGAGCATGGCGCTGTGAATGCCATGATGAGTGGCAGTGGTCCGACGGTTTTCGGTCTTTTTGACAAGGAAGCAGTGGCAGTAGAGGCATACGAGGCGATGAAAGCCTCCGGTCTTGCAAAACAGGTATATTTAACGAGTATTTATAATAACGCGCGTAAGTAGAAAGGCATGGTATCAAAGATGACAGAAGATTTAACATTGAATATGGATGCGTATCTTCCGCTGAGAGATGTTGTGTTTAACACGTTAAGAGAGGCTATTTTGAAAGGGGAACTGAAACCGGGCGAGCGGCTGATGGAGCTGCAGCTTGCGGCAAAACTTGGCGTCAGCCGTACACCAATCCGTGAGGCGATCCGTATGCTTGAGCAGGAGGGGCTTGCTGTTACGATTCCAAGAAAAGGCGCAGAGGTTGCCAAGATGACGGAGAAGGATATGGAAGATGTCCTTCAGATCCGTGAAGCGTTGGACGAGCTTGCAGCTAAAATCGCATGCGAACAGATTTCTGAGGAGCAGTTAGAGGAACTGGTTGCGACCATGCATGAGTTTGAGGAATCCACTAAGACGGATAATGTGAAAAAAATCGCAGAGGCGGATGTGAAGTTTCACGATATTATTTATCAGTCAACCGGAAACCCGAAGCTTGTGAACATGCTCAATAATCTCCGTGAGCAGATGTACCGTTATCGTGTAGAATATCTGAAGGATGAGAATAATTATCCGACGCTCATGAAGGAGCACAAAGACATCGTGGAGGGATTAGTCCGCAAAAATAAAATGCAGGTGACAGAGACAATGCATCAGCATGTGAAGAATCAGGCAGTCGCAGTTAAAGCTATGATCCAGGAGCAGGAATAAGAAGTGACCGCCCAAAGGACTGGAAAACTGCATAAAAAATGGAAAAACGTACAGACTAGAAAGAGGATAAGCATTTTGCTTATCCTCTTTCGTATTTTTTTAAAACAATTAAGCGGCAAAACTCCAATCTTCACTGTGAATATTATGAAAAATGAACAAAATTTTCGAAGACACGCTTTCGCTACGTGTCGCTCACAGCGGTACTAAGAAGCCAGTCACAACATAGCGTTGTTCCTGCCTTCTAAGGACCGGTGGCTCCCCAGTGTCTTCTCAAGCTTTTGTTCATCTTTCATAATTATTTACTGTATTTGGGAGTTTTGCTGGCAGTTTTTTTAATAGAAGAAACAAATAGAAAGGAAACAAACTGCAAATGTCGGAGAATAGTAAGCGTCCGGTGTCGACGGATTTAACGCAAAATATAGAGGAAATGGAATTTTATTTTCATGACTGTGCGGACATTAAAAAGAAGCAGATGAAGCTTGGCAGGAATCAGGATACCGCCTGTTATCTGACCTTTATTGAAGTGTCCGTGGACATGGGAACGTCCGCACTCGGAGAGACTTTAAAATACTTAAATGGACTGACAAGAGATGAGATCCTTTGTACACTGCAGGAAAATGCGCTTGGAATTTCGGATGCAACATATTTTCCGACTATTGAGGAGGCTGTGAGCGGTCTGCTCACCGGGGAGGCAATCCTTTTTGTGGATGGTTTTGACCGGGCAGTAAAAATACCGGATGACGGTTATCCGAATATGGGGATCACAGAGGTTGATTCGGAAAAAGTAATCCGCGGTTCCAACGAAGGTTTTTGCGATTCTGTGAAGCAGAATGCGGCGCTGATCCGGAAAAGGATCCGTTCGCCCCGTGTGAAAGTGAGAGGACTGAAAGCCGGGATTAGATCGAACACGAACGTCTATCTTGTGTATGTGGAGGATCTTGCGAATCCGGGACTTGTAAAAGAAATTGAAAAGAGGCTGCAGGATTTCACGATTGATGGGATATTAGACAGCGGAATGTTAGAACAGCTGGCAGAGAAAAAATGGTATTCGCCATTTCCACAGTTTCAGACAACACAGCGTCCTGACCGGGCGGCCATGGCGGTATTAGAGGGCAGAGTGATCGTGATGTGCGATAATTCTCCGATCGGACTGATACTGCCGACGGACTACAATTCATTTATCCGTACCAGTGACGATTATTACAGCCGTTTTGAGATTGCGACGTTCGGGCGGATCCTGCGGTATCTCGCATCCTTTTTTGCAATGACGCTACCGGGATTTTATCTTGCAGTGACTAATTTTCATACACAGATACTTCCAACCACACTACTTTTGTCGTTTGCTGAGGCGAGGCAGGGTGTCCCATTTCCGGCAGTCGTGGAAGTGCTTATCATGGAATTGTCGTTTGAACTTTTGCGGGAGGCGGGCGTGCGGCTTCCCGGTGCGATGGGAAATACCATCGGGATCGTGGGTGGTCTGATCATCGGACAGGCGGCAGTCGAGGCAAATCTGGTCAGTCCGATCGTGGTGATCGTCATCTCTTTTACTGCGCTATGTTCTTTTGCAATACCGAACGAAGAATTTGCCACAGCCTTCCGTATCCTGAAATTCTTTTTTATTGCGGTCTGTGCGTGGCTTGGCTACTTTGGCATGCTCCTCGGACTGCTTGCGGTACTCACACATCTGTCGCATCTGACAAGCTTTGGTATTCCGTATCTCATGCCGTTTGTGGGAGCAGATTTGAACAATTACGAGGATGAGCGGGATTTTATCTGGCGGCAGCCTTTCCGGAAACTGCGCAAACGTCCGATTTATGCAAATCCGAAAGAGCGGACAAAGCTGACGTTTTCAAAGAAGAGATAGGTTGAGAAAAGTTTTTATTTTAAGATAAATGGAAATCTGATGAAAAAATGCGCAGATGTTAGAAGAGATAGGGGGAAGTATGTTCTCAGAAAACAATCAAATTTCAGGCAGACAGGTGTTCCGCCTTCTGACATATGACTTTCTTGGAATGGGGACGCTACTACTGCCGACAATGCTTGCAGATACGGCAGGGCGCGACGGGATTTTTTGCATTCTGGCGGGGATTTTGTCCACGTTTTTGTACTTGAAATTATTGAGATATCTGTTGAAAGGCATGAAAACAAGTTATCCCGACTTTTTGAAGCAGAAGTGTGGAAAAGTATGCGGTTATGTGCTCTGGGGCGGATATTTTCTGTATTTTATCCTTATGGCTTCGTACACGGCGTATCTGTTTTCCACGCTGATGTTGAATGGGCTTGTGGAAAACATCAGCTTTTATCTGGTGCTGTTGTTGATATTGCTGCTCGCGTTTTATGGAATGGCGGGCGGGATCGAGGGCAGGGCGAGAGTGTACGAGATGCTGTTCTGGTTTCTGATGATACCGCTGTTTCTGATGTTATTTGCGGCGTGCAGGGAGGTGAAGCCAGCCTACTGGAGCCCGGTTTTTGTGGCGGATGGAAAAGAAATGTTAAACGGAAGTTATTATGTATTTTTCTGCTATTCTATGGTGTCAATCGTACTTTTTTTGAAAGAATACGTGTCGGATGACAAAAAACATATCAGCGCGGCGGAAAAAGCGGTCGGATTTTCCGGCGGCGTATTTGCAGCACTGTACCTGATCCTGATCGGGCTGTTTGGCGTCGAGGCACTGGCTCAGATGAAATTTCCGGCGGTCACGATGATGAGCCGCGTGCAGGTGACGGGCGGGTTTTTGAAGAGGACGGATGCTTTTATGTTCAGCATCTGGTTTTTTACGCTGTATGCGATGCTAAACAGCATGGTTTTTTACAGTGGAAATCTGGCTGCAAAAGTAATCCGTGACTGCGGCGGTTATCTGGAAGGGAAAAAAAGAATGCTGCCGTATCTCATTCTGCTTCTTCTGGTGTATGGCGTGACAGTGCTGTTTTACAGAAATCAGCAGTTTTTGGACTGCGTGACATTCCTGCTGTGGAAGATTGGAACACCTTTTGTCGTTGGCGTGCCGGTACTGCTGTTTCTGACTGGAGAGAGAAAAAAACATAATAAAAAAGTACGTGTGCTGGTGCTGGTATGTTTTTTGTTTGGGTGTCTTTTTTTACAGGGGTGTAATGTCGCAGAACTTGAGGATAAGGCATTCCCGGTTCTTTTGAATATCAGAGATCAGGACGATTTCCAAAATGTGTGGCTGAATCATGAGTATGCAGGAAATAAAAAGGTGGATTACAACCATTTGAAAGTGGTGCTCATCGAGCGGTCTTTTCTGAAAAAAGAGGCGGAAGTGGAAGATATGCTATCCATGCTGGAGCAGGAAAAAGAGGTTCCGTGGAACGCTTATGTGATGACGACGGAAAGCTGTGACCGTCTGGCGCAGACAGAGGGAGAACTTGATGTGCTGCTTGGAAATTATCTGGAAGAACTGCTGGAAAACACATCGGGCATTGACCAGAAAGCTTACCCGACGCTTGGCATGCTCTATGAGGAGCGCGCTAATCACTTAGAGACACTTTATATTCCTTTTGTGGATATAGAGGGGGAGCAGTCTGGGGCAGTGCAGGATGATACCGAGAAGGAGGAGCAGTCTGCGACAGTGTGGGATGATACGGAAAAAGAGGAGGAAGAACAGCAGCCGGTCATGACCGGAAAACCGCAGATTACAGCCTACGAAGTCTGGAAACGTGGAAGGGCGGTGGGGCTTGTCGATACGGATACCGCACGTGCAGCATTCTTCACACAGAACTTTGCGGATGATTACACCTTACAACTTGCACCGGAACTTTATGTGAAAGTGGATGCAGCTTCCTGCCGAGTCAAAGAAACGGAAAAAATCGGTGCCGGAGGTCTGACAGAGCAGATTGTCACAGTGACTGTGACCGGAGAAGGCGAAATCTTAAGCGGCACAGTTTCCGCAAGTGAAAAAGAGCAGCTTCTCAACACCCGGATGGAGAACTATCTGAATGCGATCGCTGCACATGCACTTGAGAAAGAAATCGATATTACTAACAGTTACCGGAATCTCGGCGCCGATAACCGCACATGGTATTTTAAGTATCAAAACACTCCTGCCGCTTATGAGAAAGACATCAAAATCCAATATCTGGTAAAAATAAACTGGAAATCGGAATAAATGCAAAGTTTTCGGGAATCATTGAGGATAGAAGGTCGATGAGCGAAACTCGAATTTTGGTTATGTAGATTGCGAAACTCATGAAAATCTAAATTGAATTGTGAAAAATTAACAAAAGCTTGAGAAAACACTGGGTGAGCAGAAATCGAACAAGTTCGATTGATCCTTAGAAGGCAGGTGCAACTTTTTTCAATCAGGTCTGTGCATTTACTGCACAGACCATGTGAAAGTGATTCAAGTGTGAGCAAATTCCTATCTGCGAAGCAGATTTTAAATGAATTTGCGAAGTACTGCGAAGAATGAGCAGTACCGTTACCAGCGACACGTAGCGAAAGCGTGTTTTCGAAAATTTTGTTGATTTTGAACAATTGAAAGAAGAGTAGGATGAGTTTCGCAAACGCCTATATTTTGGCAAGTGAAAAGGAGATTTGAATTATGGCAAAAAAATGGATCGGATACATAGGAGTTGGAAGTCTGATGTGCGCTGCATTGGGATGCGGTATTTTGTATACAAGACAGGCGAGACTGCAGCAGACGATTTCGGGCAAAGTACTGCGGTTTCATGTGCTGGCGAACAGCGACAGCGAGGCAGACCAGAACTTAAAACTTGCAGTGCGTGATGCGGTGGGAAGTTTTATGCAGGAAAAACTGGCAGCTGTGGAAAATCTAGAAGAATGTGAGCTGGTTGTGCGCCAGAGCCTCGGTGAAATTGAGGAAGCCGCGGCAGAGATAATCGCAGAAAACGGTTATGACTATGATGTGACAGCGGAGCTGGAACACACTTCGTTTCCGGTAAAAAACTATGGAAGCTACACATTTCCAGCGGGAGATTACGAGGCACTCCGTATTGTGATCGGAGAAGGAAACGGACATAACTGGTGGTGCGTGATGTATCCAAACATGTGTTTTTCAGACAGCATGTATGAGGTGGTCGATAAGGAAGCAGGAGAAAAGCTGCGTGAAGTACTGACCACAGAAGAATATGAGAAGGTGCTGGCAGAAGGAGACTATCAGGTCAGAATGAAATATTTTTCGTGGCTGAATCCGTATCTGGAGAAGCTGGCTGAAAACTAAAATAAAGCAGCATACTTATAAGAAAACAATGTTTCAAAAAGCTTACGCTTGCTAAATTATAAGAAACACGCTAATATATGGCTTGAAAAGACAATGACGCGAAACAGAAAAGAGGTTTACATAAATGACAAAAGATGTACTTGTGAAAATCAGTGGTTTACAGTTTGCAGAAGATCAGGATAACGGTCCGGTGGAGATTATCACAACCGGAAACTACTATAAGAAAAATGGAAAGCACTATATTTTGTATGATGAAGTGCAGGAAGGCTTTGACGGCGTGACGAAAAGCGTTATCAAAGTAAATGATGATTTTCTGGATGTCACTAAAAAGGGTGTGACTAATGTGCATATGATGTTTGAGAAAAACAAGAAAAATATGTCATACTACAACACACCGTTTGGAAATCTGCTGGTCGGAATCAGCGCCACAGATGTGAAAGTGAATGAGACAGAAGACAACATTGACATCAAGGTCGATTATAAGCTGGAAGTCAATTATGAACATCTGGCAGAGTGCAGCATTTCCATGAATATCATGTCGAAGGATACGAAGGATTTTAGGATATAACGAGTGCAAGTGAGAAGAATGCATTTATGCATTCGGCGAACGATGAATGTCAATCATGTGCCGTTTTTGCACATGATATGATAATCGTGAAGTTGAGGTAGTGTATTATGAAAAATTGTAAAATGGCATTCACAATCGGTCTGGTGTTTGCAATAATGATGTTGGTTGCAGCCTGCACAGACAGCAACAAATCAGACAATCATATATTTGATCATGAAAGTTTGGATGTTGATGAATATGTGTATCCGTCTGATTTTGATCTTGGAGATGATTTAAAGGGCACAAATTCAGAATCTGATGCAGGATTTGAAGAATTATCAGCAATGATCGGAACGTATCATTATACTTCCGATTATGGAACAGGTCGATTAATGATTGAAGCGACAGAGAATGGCATTGATATTTCTGATTATGAATCGGAGGACACCTATAGATTTCTGGCAAATGAAACAAATGTAAAAAATGAAGAGGAAAACAAAGTATATCTGGAATACCCGGCACAGGTGTATAAAGATGATACGGTTATTTTTGAGTATTATATTTTAGAAAAAGCTAGTGATGGAATTGATGTGTATTATAGTCCATCTTCTTTTGATGAAGCTGAATTTTTGTACCACGCTGTCAGGGAAAACTAAAAGAGGATTGCGAGATATCATATGATATGTTATATTTTATTCAAATCAATTTTAACAAAATCAATTTGAATAAAAACAAACCGAATTTGCAGAAAGGTGATTTCTATGTTTATTGGCAGAGAAAGAGAGTTAGCATCCTTAAAAGAATTCTATGAAAAAGACAGAATTGGCGGATGAGGATGTTTTGCTGCTTACATTGGATTCACTTTATGGATGAGACAGAAGATAGCATTGATATCAAGGTAAATTATAAGCTGGAAGTCAATTATGAACATCTGGCAGAGTGCAGTATTTCCATGAATATCATGTCGAAGGATACGAAGGATTTTAGGATATAAGTTTGTAAGAGCCATCCACAGTGGATGGCTCTTATTCATAAAAATAGAATGTTCGCAGTGCATATTTTTTATTCAAATCAATTTTAACAAAATCAATTTGAATAAATGAGTTTTATAAGGATGGTGTAGATGGGTATATATCGTTTATGGGGCGTCTTATCCGGGTGGAAGACTCGCCGCCATATGTCTGGACACAGGAGAAGAGTATTATTCCGCACCGGCAGTAATTTAAAAGAGTCAAAAGAGTGATATTGACGAGTCAGTTCAGTTATAGAGATGATGAAAGAAAATGATTAATATAAAGATACACCAGAAGAGAGGTGAACATAAATCACACTGTCACAGAGAGGAGAAAATGTATGAAAAAAAGAATTCTAGCAGCTATGCTTACTTTGTCTATGGTTGTGTCCATGACAGCATGCGGAAATTCAGAAGCAGGAGGATCAAAGGATTCAGCTAAAAATAACGGTAATGGGGATGAACCATATACAGTTACCATGGTCCTGAATGGAAGCACACAGCCGGATGAAGAAAGAATCGAACAAAAAATCAATGAGATTCTTGAACCGGAACTTAATGCGAATCTTGATATTGTTGTGCTGCCGTGGGCAAGTGCAAGCCAGCAGTTACAGCTTATGTTATCAGGGGATGAAAAAATTGATGTCTTTTATACCCAGGCAACCAATGCAGTGCAGTATATGAATGCAGGACAGATTGTAGACATGTCTGAACTGATTGATAAATATGGAACAAATATCAAACAGATTTATGGAGAGGATATAGCTAAGATCAATCAGGTCGAAGGCTTTGTATATGGCGTGCCAAATCAGATTGAACGAGGAAGTATTCCTGCCATATTTATGAGAAAAGATCTGGTGGAAAAGTACAATATTGATACAACACAGATTAAAGAACCGAAAGATCTGGAAAGTGTTTTTGAGACAGTAAAAGCGGGAGAGCCGGATATGACAATGTTATATTCGAGCAGTGAGAATGATGCACCGGCTACAAGATTATTCCGTGGAGATACTCTGTCAGATAACAATTATCTTGGTGTACTCATGGATCAGACGAACAGCACAAAAGTAGAAAACTTCTTTGCGACAGACTGGTTTAAAGATACAACTACCATGCTGCATGACTGGTATCAGAAGGGATATATCAGCCAGGATGCAGGAACTAACACAGAGAACTGGAGAACAGTATGCAAGGCTGGAAATTTATTTTCACTGTTTTTTTCTTATCATCCTGGAACACCGGTAGAATTTGAAAGCTCCACCGGCTATGATTTTGAGATCGTGCCATTTTATAATGAACCGATCATAAATAGCTCATCCTATAATGGTGTTACATTCTCAATTGCCCAGAATTCAGAAAATCCGGAGAAAACAATGGAAGTACTGGATTATATCTACGGAAGTTCAGAGATCATGAATCTTTTAAACTGGGGTGAACAGGATAAAGACTATGTGATAGAAGATGCTGATAATGGCATTATCAATTTCCCGGAAGGAATCACTTCTGATAATGCAGGCTATAACTTAAACCTTGGATGGGAATTGCCAAATCAGTTTATTGCTTATAAATGGACTGGCTCAGATCCGCAATTATGGGAAAAAATGGAAGAATTTAACGGTTCTGCAAAGAGCTCCAAAGCAGTAGGATTTTTATTTGACAGCAGTAATTGTTCAAGTGAGATCGCAGCTCTTTCCAATATTGTAAAACAATACAGCGGAGCACTTTACAGCGGTTCCGGAGATCCAGATGAACTTATTCCGGAATTGTTAGAAGCATTAGATGATGCGGGAATCAATGAAGTGATCCAGGCAAAACAGGAACAGTTAGATGCTTTTCTTGCAGCAAAATAATTAGGTTCAGAAGGGAAGTCCCACAGATAAAGCGTGGGACTTTTTTCATAAAAGGAGAAACTTATGAAGAAGAAAAAGAACAAAGTTAAGGAATATCTGCCGCTCTATCTGATGATGCTTCCGGGATTATTATATCTGCTGATCAATAATTATCTTCCGATGACAGGTATTATACTTGCTTTCAAAAAGTTGAATTTTTCAAAAGGAATTTTGGCAAGCCCGTGGGCAGGACTGGATAATTTTAAATTTTTGTTCTCGTCAAAAGATGCCTGGATTATTACAAGAAATACATTGCTATATAATATAGCGTTTATTCTTGTCAATATGGTCGTTGGAATTGCAATCGCAATTTTAATCTGTGAAGTTAAGAACACAAAAATGAAAAAAATATACCAGAGTGCTATATTATTGCCATTTTTGATGTCGATGGTCATTCTGAGCTATATTGTGTATGCACTTTTAAGTGCCGAAAATGGTCTTGTAAACAATACGATCCTGCCATTACTGCATATAGATCCGATCCAGTGGTATCAGAAACCAAAATACTGGCCGGCGATTCTTATCATTGCAAACTGCTGGAAAGGAGTGGGATACGGATGTCTGATTTATATTGCATCTCTGATCGGTATTGATCCGACTTATTATGAGGCAGCAAGACTGGATGGAGCTACAAAGTGGCAGGAAATCACAAAAATCACATTGCCATGCCTGGTACCGACAATCATTACGCTGTTATTATTGAGCATTGGAAGAATCTTCTATTCTGATTTTGGATTATTTTATCAGGTTCCGATGAACTCCGGTGTGTTGTTCCCAACAACAAACGTAATTGATACGTATGTATATCGTGCGTTGATCGAACAGGGAAATATCAGTATGTCATCCGCAGCGGGTGTATACCAGTCATTAGTAGGTTTTGTCATTGTCATGTTAAGTAACTGGATCGTTAGACGTGTAGATAAAGACAGAGCATTGTTTTAGGAGGAGAGTCCATTATGACAAATTCAAAAAAAACAAAGAGATACCAGTTTTGGATCAATCTGATACTGATAGTGATGACATTGACTATTATTTTACCATTTTTGCTGGTATTTATTTCATCCATCACGGATGAAACAGTGTTGATCCGGAATGGATATTCCTTTTTCCCGGAAAAAATAAGCTTTTATGCATATCAGTATATTATCAGACAGGGAGAGAAAATACTCCGTGCGTATGGCGTTACAATTCTTATTACAGTAGTAGGTACCTTTTTTAATCTGATGTTTTCAGCATTACTGGCATATCCGCTGTCTGTGAAGACATTGCCTTATAGAAGGCAGATTACTTTTTTTGTATTTTTTACAATGTTATTTAATGGCGGTTTAGTACCTACATATCTGATGTATGTAAATTATTTTCATATAAAAAATACAATATGGGCACTGATAATTCCTAATTTGTTGCTGAGTGCGAACAATGTGCTGATGATACGGAGCTATTTTATGACAAGTATTCCGGAAGCATTGTATGAAGCGGCAAAAATTGATGGCGCAGGACATACAAAAATCTTTTTTCAGATTACGTTTCCACTTGGTAAACCTATCCTTGTGACCATGGGATTATTTTCGGCACTGGCATATTGGAATGACTGGACAAATGGTTTATACTATTTATCAGGAAATCAGGGACAGAAATTATATAGTATCCAGAATCTTTTGAATCAGATGATCACTGATATCCAGTATCTTGCAAGCGGTAAGGTTGCCGGAAATATAGGGGCAGAAGTTGCAAAACTTCCGACAACGTCCATAAGGATGGCAATTGCTTTTATAGCAATGCTTCCATTATTTATCATTTATCCGTTTTTACAGAAATATTTCGCAGAGGGTATTACGCTAGGGGCAGTAAAAGGTTAAAGGAATATCATGGCGTTTGGAAAAAAGATGAATTTAAAAAGACGAAAAAAGAAATCTTTAGCACAACAGAGTAAGCAAATATTAATTTTAATGACAGTCATTCTGGTAATTATTCTGGGAGGATGCACTTATGTTTTAAACAAAACAAGTGGGCAGATTTACGAACAGATGAGCCAGATGGCACAGTTGTATGCGCAGGAGCTTGACAATCGTTTTTTGAGGATCAGCCGGAATCTTTTTTCTACGATCATGGATACCAATGAGACAAATTCCACGTTCTGGGGAAATGTAAATCTGATGAAGAATGGGGATTATTCGGAGTATGCGATCGGAAAACTCAGAGAAGAATATTTTTCTTCGGCATGGGAATATGGAACGGAATACAGGATTTTTTTATACACACATGATACGGATAAATTATATCAGCTTTCCCTGTCTTCGGACGGAAATTACACAATGTCATCTGATATTGCAGCATCTATCCGTGAACAGATAGACAAATTAGATGAAAAGACATATGCAGTGAAGCGGAAGTGGGATGTTTTGGAGTGCGATAATGAGGTATATATCTGTAAAATTGCACAAAAAAATGGAATTGCATTAGGATGCATTGTAAATGTAAAAAGTATCTTAGAACCATTCTCAAAGCTTTCGTTGGGAAAGCATGGATATGTAAGCCTTGTCGATCAGGATGAGGTCTGTATAGGTATGTTAGACCAGAGCGGAATCATATCAGAGCCGCAAAGTATGAATACCAAAAATACTTATACGATCCGTCAGGGATTATCCAGAGCACCCTTTGAGATCAGGATCGGGATTTCTTTAGGCGGTGTCTTAAGCCTGATGGCGGGAAGTCTGCTCGGGATGACAGTATTGATCTTTATGATTCTTATTATGAGTGGGATATTGCTTTTTCATGTGTATTCCAATATTATGAAACCGCTTAAAGTGTTCACACAAAACCTTCAGCAATATGATGAGGGTGGATATATGCTGAACATGACGGAAGGAAATCTGCTTGAATTAGAGCAGATTGATGGAAAATTCCGTACAATGATTCATCAGATCCGCAAATTGAAGATCACGCTATATGAACGGGAATTAGAGAAACAGAAAATTGAGATGGATTATCTGAAAATGCAGATCCGGCCGCATTTTTATTTGAATTGCCTGAACTTTATTTACAGCATGATCGACTTTGGCGATTATGAACACGCAAGGGCAATGACAAAAATCACTTCGGATTATCTTTCATATATTTTTCGGAATACAACGGACAGAGTTCCGGTTTTAGCGGAATCAAAGCATTGTGAAGATTATTTAAAAATCCTGCTGCTGAGGTATCCGGATAAGTTTACCTATTATATTGAAGTTCATGATGAAGTGGCAGATGCGGAGATATTTCCATTCTTAATACAGGTTTATGTTGAAAATGCTGCAAAACAGGCATTGATGGCAGATGAAAAAATGCTGATCTCAGTTACGGTATATCCTGAGGACAGGGACGATGAAAAATACGTTAATATTTTTATCTCGGATACGGGAAAGGGATTTCCGGACGAAATATTATGTAAACTACAAAATGGACAAAACATTTCTGACAATGGAAAACATATCGGTATTTGGAACTGTATGAGGCGGTTTCAGTATTATTATGGGGATCAGGGAGAGATCCATTTCAGCAATAGTCCATTAGGTGGTGCCGTTGTGGATATTCATGTTCCATATAAAATCGGAAGGAGCGATACACAGGAATGAAATTATTGCTGGTGGATGATGAACGTTATGTGATTGAAAGTATAAAGAAAAATATCTGCTGGGAGCGGACAGGTATTACTGAGATTTATACAGCATTTACAATGAAACAGGCGCAGGAAATTATAACAGCTGTTAAAATGGACATTATTATCAGTGATATTGTGATGCCTGCTGCAACAGGATTTGATCTGGTGCAATGGGTGAGGGAGCAGAATTTCAGGATACAGGTTATTTTTTTGACCAGTTATGCGGAATTTGACTATGCAAGACGTGCGATACAGCTGGAAAGCGTTGAATATCTGCTAAAACCAATTGATTTTGAAAAACTGGAAGAAGCATTAAAAAAAGCAGAACATGCAGTGCTTCAGGAAAAACATATCGAAAAACTTACAGAAGCGAGTGAGCAGTGGGAAAAAGACCGAACAATCCTGCAAAAGGATATCTGGAGAAATTTATTGAGCGGTAACATGACACAAAACCAGTTCTGCGAATCCGCAAAAAGGATGGATCTGTATCAGGATGGATTGATATATTTTAAACTGATCTGCTTTTATATGGATCATAAAGCGGAAGAGACACAAAAGTGGGAACCTTCCACCATCGAATTTGTCATGCAAAATGTGTTGACGGAGTTATTTAATTCCTTTTATGCCAGAGTGGACACCGTATTTTGTGAAAACGAATGTCGATACTGGGTGGTTCTGTCAACGGATAAAATGCCGGAGGAAGGAGAAAAAATAAGGGAAAAAGATCTGCTCAATCATTTTGTGCAATGGATGACAGATCATGTACATTCCTATTTTTGGTGTGGAGCGGGAACTTGGAGTGGATTTTCTGAAGTGACCGCACAGGCTGACGATTTGCAGAAGATGCGTGAAAGCAGTCTGTCGGTATGGAATGAGGTTATATATCTGTATGAGTTCCAGCCAAGTGGAACAGTCTATAAAAATCCGGAGCTGGATACATGGAAAACCCTTTTGGCAGGGGAGGAAGTGGAAGCAGTCATAGCAAGCATACGCAGTTATCTGGAGACAGTCAGGAAGAATGAGATGATCACACGGCAGTTTTTGCTGTCATTAAGGACGGATGTTACACAGATGGTGTATGTATGGCTGTCAGAGATGGGGATTTATGCCAATGCACTTTTTTCAGATAAAGAGAGTGAGAATTACATGCTTGGCGCTGTAAATGGATTTAACGAAATGATGGAGTATGTAGAAAATCTGATGCGGAAAGCGGTTGGATATAAATTATATATCACAAAAGAAGACTCTGTCGCAGATCAGATATGTACATATATTGACAGTCATTTCAGGGAAGAGATACACAGAGATGAACTGGCAGAATTAGTCTATTTGAATACAGACTATATGTCTCGGATGTTCAAAAAAGAAAAGGGAGTATCTATAAGCAATTATATATTGCAGAAAAGGGTAGACGAAGCAAAAAAACTTTTGTGTGGCAGCAGTATTCCAATCAATACGGTTTCATTACATATTGGATATAGTAATTTTTCCTATTTTACAAAAATGTTTAAGGAGAATACAGGATTGACACCACTGGAATATAGAAGGAAATTTGGAGAGGAAACACACGTATGACAGAACAGAAATTAACAGAACTTTTGAGAGACATGTCTCTGGAAGAAAAAGTAAATCAGATGAGTCAGGTGACAGGAGGATTTTTTAATGGTGAAATCGTTGTCACAGGTCCTATGGCAGATAAGGGATTTACAGAAGACAATGTAAATCTTGCAGGATCAGTCATCGGATCCATGGGCGCTGAAACCCTGAAAAGTATACAAAAAAACTATATGGAAAAGCATCCGCACCATATTCCATTGCTGTTTATGCTAGATGTCATAAATGGTTATAAGACGGTGTTTCCAATTCCGCTTGCGCAGGGAGCTTCCTTTGAACCGGAATTGTCAGAACAGTGTGCATCTGTGGCAGCAAAGGAGGCTTCGGTCAGCGGTCTTCATGTGACATTTGCACCTATGACAGATCTGGTAAGAGATGCAAGGTGGGGACGTGTCATGGAATCAACGGGAGAAGATCCTTACCTGAACAGTCTATTCTGTGCAGCAATGGTGCGTGGATTTCAGGGAAACAGCTTGAAAGATAACTATGCAATTGCAGCATGTGTCAAACATTTTGCAGGATATGGTGCACCGACAGCAGGGAGAGATTATAATACGGTAGAACTTTCAGAACATACATTCAGAGAGTTCTATCTGCCATCGTATCAGGCTGGAATAGATGCAGGTGCAGCTCTTGTTATGACATCTTTTAATACAGTTAACGGAATCCCGGCAACCGGAAATAAAAAGTTGATGCGGGACATTTTAAGAGAGCAGATGAAGTTCGATGGTGTACTTATATCAGACTGGGCAGCCATCGAGGAGACCATTTATCACGGATATTGTGCAGACAGAGAAGAAGCAGCAGTGCGTGCAGTGGAAGCAGGCGTAGATATTGACATGATGACAGGAATTTACAGTGAAAATCTGTGTCAGATGGTCAGGGATGGAAAAATAAGAGAAGAGCTTATAGATGAGGCATGTCTTCGTATTCTGCGGCTTAAAAATAATCTGGGACTCTTTGAGAATCCATATAAAGATGCAGATCAGAAAAAAGAACAGGAATATATTTTATGTGAGGAGCACCGGAAACTGGCTAGGGAAGCTGCAAAGAAATCTTTTGTTTTGTTGAAAAATGAGGAACATATCCTGCCTTTAGATCAACAGAAAAAGATCGCCTTTATTGGTCCGTATGTAGATAACAGAAACCTGTTTGGTGCCTGGTCATTTATCGCAGATGCAAAAGATGTTATGACGCTGCATGAGGCAGTACAGGAACAGTACGTTTCAGAAAACAGTACATTTTGCCAGGGATCACCAATGTTAGGGGCGGATGTATGTCTGGAAGGATTTGGAGAACAGCAGCAGCAATCTTATACGCAGGAGCAGGAGGATCATATGCTGCGTGAGGCAGTACAGGCAGCAAAAGAGGCAGATATTGTTGTACTTGCAATAGGAGAAGACCGTTTACAGTCGGGTGAAGCAACCAGTAACGCAAATATCAGAATCCCTGAGGTACAGGAAGCATTGCTTGATAGAATTGCGGAAGTCAATCAAAATATTGTAGTGGTTTTATTTTCAGGACGCCCGTTAGACATACGTGAAATAAACAAAAAGGCAAAAGCCATCCTTCAGGTGTGGCTGCCTGGAACAGAAGGAGCGAGGGCAATTGCGGACACTTTATTTGGAAAATATAATCCAAGCGGAAAACTGCCGATGAGTTTTCCATACTGTGTAGGACAGGTACCGGTACATTATAATGAATATTCAACAGGACGCCCACATGTAGAAGGCAAAGATAAAGACAGATTCCGCTCGAAATATCTGGATATTCCAAATGAGCCATTGTATCCATTTGGATACGGTCTGAGTTACACAACATTTGAGGTTTCAGATATTCATTTGGATCGGACATGGATGGATACATCGGGACAGATCGAAGCGGAGGTAACTGTAAAAAATACAGGAAACTGCACGGGAACAGAAACCCTGCAGCTTTATATCCATGATATTGCGGCTTCTGTAGTACGTCCGGTCAGAGAATTGAAAGATTTTAAGAAGGTTACGCTTCGTCCGGGAGAGGAAAAGAAGGTAGTTTTTACCATAACAGAACAGCAGCTTCTTTTCTTGACGGAGAATGGAATCTATGAGAGCGAAGCAGGAGAATTCGAAATATTTATCGGAAAAGATAGTTTGACAGATAATAAAGCTTCATTTGTATTGAAGAAATAAGGAAGAAGTGAAAAAAGGCTTCCAACCCCTCCGGGCTGGAAGCCTTACCTGTCCATTCTTATTTTGTCTTAGATTTCTTAGCGGCCTTTTCTTCATTCATGGATTTTTTCTCTTTCTGAAGTTCTTTGTTGGCGCTCTCAGCTTTTCTCTTTAACTTGGTTCTCCAGCTTACTTTGCCTTCCGGTTTCTCTAATGGACCGCGGACACCGGTTACTTTGGTAATGTAGATACCGCTTACAGTAGCCTTGACTTCTTTTTTCACAGGGATCATATCAAAACATGCATCATCAGCGATCAGAGTCATAACCTTTGGTCCGACCTTAGCCTTTACGATCGGAAGCTTGGAACGGCGCATAAGCTTTGGTGTCTGGTCAATGACTGCCTGTGGCAGACCAGACTGGTTCAGACGCATTCTCTTCTTATCAATAATCAACATGGTAACAGTCTGTGCAGTTGCGGCAAGCTGTGCATCCTGCTCGTCTTTTCTCTTCTGAGCTTTCTTTCCGAGGAAATATAAAGCAATTGTTGCAGCAATAAGCACTGCTAAAATAACTAATAATACAATTGTTACTGGACTCACAACGAAAATCCTCCCTAATTTCAAATTCGTGTTTTATTGTAGCATTGATTTTTGGAAAAAGCAATGTGATTTTGGGGAAATACCTTTTATTTTAGGGAAAATTGTGATATGTTATAAAAGTTAGACGGCAGACTCCGTCTTTTGGATTTCCGGCAGAAAAGCCGGAAAAGGAAATGAGGAAAAGAAAGGTAAGATTAAATGAAAAAGAGAGTGTTAGCACTTTTATTGTGTGTATCCACAGCGATCAGCATGACAGGATGCGGCAGCAAAGGTGAATCAGTTGAGGCAACGGAAGCAGTAGAGAATACCGAAAGTACAGAAGAGGTGCCGGCAGTTCCGCTTGCACAATATGATCTGAAGGGATCGGATTATGTGACATTGTGTGACTACAGTGCAATCCCGGTTACGATTTCAGGAGATTATGACGTCACAGATCAGGATGTGCTTGATTATGTGGAAAAGATTTTTACACAGGGCGGACCTTTTTATACGGCTGATCCGGACAAGACAACAGTGGAAGAGGGCGACATTGTAAACGTAGACTATGTCGGAAAATTAGACGGTGAGGCGTTTGGCGGTGGAACAGCAGAGGATCAGAATATTGATGTGTCCAACAATTCTTCCACAAGCGGTTCCGCTTACATTGATGGATTTACAGACGGACTGATCGGTGCATCAGTAGGCGATGTGATCGATTCTAATGTGACGTTCCCGGATGAATACCCGAATAACCCGGATCTTGCCGGAAAAGAAGTTGTATTTACGTTTACGGTCAATTCTATCCAGAAGGAAGTGACCATGGATACGATGGATGATGAATTTGCATCGAAACAGTTTGGTGCGGATTCCGTGGATGGAGTGTACAAGCAGGTACGCCAGTATCTGGAGTCCAGCGCAGAGAGCACTCATAAAAATGATGTTTACTCCGCTTTGGAGGATTATCTGTTAGAAAATTGTACCGTTGATATGCCGGCAGATTACAGATCTGATGTGATCGAAGCGATCCGTGCCAATTTCATTGACCGTTATTGCTCCGGGGATGAGAGCCAGATGGAAACGGTACTCAGCTCTTACGGCTATACAGAAGAGAGCATCGAGCAGGAATGGTCTGACAGTGTGGAGAGCAGTATCAGGTTAGAACTGATCGTAAAAGCCATTGCAGAAAAAGAAGATATCCAGATTGACGATACGGAGTTTGAAGATTATGTAAGCACGATCGTAAGCAGCGGCGGTTTCGGTGATGCTGATACGTTATATAGTAACTATGGTTATGGCGATTATGTTTACGGAAAGAATCAGATCCGTGTGATTTATCTTGCAGGATTAGTTTTAGATAAATTGGCAGAGACAGCAGAGGTTACGGAGAACGCAGTAGAAGAAACGACAGAGTCTGTGGAAAGTACAGAATCCGCAGATAGCACAGAAGAATAAGAAAACGATACCGAAACAGAGGTATGAGATCATAAAAGAGTCGACAGACGTTGATGAGAGAAAGGGAGAGTAGAAAAATGGAATTAGTAAATGTAAGAGATTTATTCCGCAGACAGGATGAGTATGTGGATCAGACCATCGCGATCGGTGGCTGGGTGAGAAACATCCGTAACTCCAAAAACTTTGGATTTATCGTGGTAAACGATGGAACTTTTTTTGAGCCGGTCCAGGTTGTTTATTCCGATGTTCTGGAAAATTTTGAAGAGGTAGAAAAATTAAATGTCGGAGCAGCGATCATCGTTACCGGTAAATTAGTTGCAACTCCGGGCACAAAGCAGCCATTTGAGATTCAGGCTGAAAAAGTGGAAGTAGAAGGACCATCTACACCGGATTATCCATTACAGAAGAAAAAACACAGCTTTGAATATTTAAGAACAATTTCACACTTAAGACCGAGAACCAATACATTTGAGGCAGTGTTCCGTGTACGTTCCCTCTGTGCTTATGCAATCCATAAATTTTTCCAGGAGAGGGATTTCGTGTATGTACACACACCACTGATCACCGGAAGTGACTGTGAGGGTGCAGGTGAGATGTTCCAGGTAACAACACTTGACATGAACAATCTTCCAATGACAGAGGATGGAAAAGTAGATTACAGCAAAGACTTCTTTAATAAACCAACCAATCTTACCGTAAGCGGACAGTTGAACGGTGAGACTTATGCGATGGCATTTAAGAACATCTATACCTTTGGACCTACTTTTCGTGCAGAAAACTCCAACACGACAAGACACGCAGCAGAGTTCTGGATGATCGAGCCGGAGATCGCATTTGCAGATTTAGAGGATGACATGATCTTAGCTGAGAGCATGTTAAAATATGTCATCAACTATGTATTAGAGAATGCACCGGAAGAGATGGCATTCTTCAACAGCTTTATCGATAAAGGGCTGTTAGAGAGATTACAGCATGTTGCAAACTCTGATTTCGCACGTGTGACTTATACAGAAGCAGTTGAAATCTTAGAGAAGAACAACGATAAATTTGATTACAAAGTATCCTGGGGCTGTGACCTTCAGACCGAGCATGAGCGTTATCTGACCGAGCAGGTATTCAAACGCCCGGTATTTGTAACTGATTATCCAAAGGAAATCAAAGCTTTCTACATGAAGCTGAATCCGGACGGAAAAACAGTTGCAGCAGTAGACTGTCTGGTTCCTGGCATCGGTGAGATTATCGGAGGAAGCCAGAGAGAGGATGATTACGAAAAATTACTTGCAAGAATCAATGAACTTGGACTGAAAGAGGAAGATTACAACTTCTATCTTGACCTCCGTAAATACGGTTCTGCAAGACATGCAGGATTCGGACTTGGATTTGAGCGCTGCGTCATGTACCTGACAGGTATGTCCAATATCCGTGACGTTATCCCATTCCCAAGAACGGTAAATAACTGCGAATTATAAAATTGTATTTCATATCGTAGGTGATTGCGAAAACAATTGTGTTTTTTGTCATCTACGATATTTTTAGACAATTGCGAAACTCTTAGAAAACGTGAATTAAATTACGGAAAGTTGACAAGAGCAAAAGAAAACACTGGGGAACCGCCGGTTCTTAGAAGGCAGGAACGACTTTTTTCAATCAGGTCTGCGCATTTACTGCACAGACCGTGCGAAAGTGATTCAAGTGTGAGCAAATTCCTATCTGCGAAGCAGATTATAAATGAATTTGCGAAGTACTGCGAAGAATGAGCAGTACCGTTACCAGCGACACGTAGCGAAAGCGTGTTTTCGAAAATTTTGTTGATTTTGAACAATTGAAAGAAGAGTAGGATGAGTTTCGCAATTGCCTGCTACGATATTTAGATGACAAGGAGAAGGATTGTATGAGATATGTTTTGGAAAATGACACATTGCGTGTGGAGATCGATTCTTTTGGGGCAGAACTAAAATCCGTAAAGAGAAAATCCGACGATAAAGAGTACATGTGGTATGCGGACAAAAAATATTGGGGAAGAACCTCCCCTGTGTTATTTCCGTTTGTGGGGAACTGCAGAAATAAAGAGTACCGCTATGGCGGAAAAACGTATGCAATAGGGCAGCACGGCTTTGCAAGGGATATGGAACATACCATGGAATCCCAGACAGAGGATACCATCTGGTTTTCTTTACATTCCGACGAAGAAACCATGAAAAAATATCCATTTGCATTTGTATTAAAAATTGGATACAAACTGGAAGGCAATGAATTAAAAGTCATGTGGAAAGTGGAAAATCCGGATACAAAGACCTTATATTTTTCCATTGGAGCACATCCGGCTTTCTTATGCCCATTTAACGGCGAAGAAAATAAGCTTGGATATGGTCTGCAATTTGCAGGACTAAAGGAAGTGCATCATCATGGAAATACACCGGATACCGGACTGGCAGTAATGAGTGAAGATATTGTGATCCCATTGGAGGATGAGAAAGTGTACTTTACACCGGGATTTTTTGACCGCTGCACTTATATGGTGGAAGGAAAACAGACTGGGGAAGTTTCACTGGTCACACCGGATGGAAAGCCTTATGTGACCATGGATTTTGATGCACCTTTATTTGCGATCTGGTCACCGGAAGGAAAAGACGCACCGTTTGTCTGCATTGAACCTTGGTATGGAAGATGTGATGCGGATGATTTTGAGGGCACATTAGAGGAACGGGCATACGAGAATGCAGTGGAGCCGGAGCAGACATTTGAGGCTTCTTACAGCATCCGTTACTTGTAAAAAAAAGAAAACTTTCATCTGCCTCGACAGGGCATAAGCGCACATTTTAGAAAAATCCGCATAATCAGCCGGATTGCTTCATATATATAGACAGAAGTGAAAGTCTGGCGGTGGCGGATTGGGAACAGGATTGAGATTAAGGGCGAGAGATGCAAAGGAAAACCCGGCAAAAGTGCTGGCAATGGTTCTTTTTATCATGTTTATCATAAGTGCGTTATTGTTATTGCTTCTGGCATTGCTTTTATACCGGCTGGAGCTCTCGGAGGCAGTTGTCAAAGTGGCAGTGATCGTTATTTATATCATAACGGGGCTGACTGGAGGCATTCTGATGGGAAAAAAGATCAGGGATAAAAAGTTCCTCTGGGGATTTGTGGCAGGAACGGTTTATTTTGGAATTTTGTTTGCCGTCTCACTGATCATAAAGGGGGGAGCAGGCATTGAACCGGTGAAAATGATCACAACCTGGGTGCTCTGTGCGTGTGCGGGAACTGCCGGCGGCATGATCAGTTAAAAAAATGCTTTTCTTATGAAAAACTATGTGTTATACTATAAAACAGCGAAAAAAGATTTTTAAAGGAGAAATAATCATGAAACACGTTAAAACATTAAATACTAGAAAATTACAGAACACAGTAAAAAAAGGTGGATGCGGCGAATGTCAGACATCCTGCCAGTCTGCTTGTAAGACATCCTGCACAGTAGGAAACCAGACTTGCGAGAACAAATAAGTTTTAACTCAAAAGTGAATAATGACACTCACAAACGACCGTTCGCGCAGCGTGCGGTCATTTGTACGTTATAGATATGTGTAATGATTGCACATATTATGAGGAAAAGATGATAGAAAGTGAGGAAATATTATAGTGGTTCATCAGTATAAGAACAACGGCTATGATATTGTTCTGGATGTAAACAGCGGTGCAATCCACGTAGTTGACGATGTGACATATGATGTCATTGAGATGTATGCTGCATGTGAGAACGCAGCAGATACCTCTGCGGAAGAGATTGTAACTGCATTATCCGGCAAATATGGAAAAGAAGAAGTAGAAGAAGCGATTGACGAAGTTCAGACATTGATCAAAAATGAGGAACTTTTCACAAAGGACACCTATGAAAACTATATGATGGATTTCAAAAAGCGTCCGACCGTTGTAAAAGCCCTTTGTTTACATATCGCACATGACTGCAATCTTGCCTGTCGTTACTGCTTTGCAGAAGAGGGCGAGTATCATGGAAGAAGGGCATTGATGTCCTTTGACACCGGTAAAAAAGCATTGGATTTCCTGATCGCAAATTCCGGTAACAGAAGAAACTTAGAGGTGGACTTCTTTGGTGGAGAACCTCTTATGAACTGGCAGGTTGTAAAAGACCTCGTAGCCTACGGAAGAGAGCAGGAGAAGATCCACAACAAGAACTTCCGTTTTACACTTACTACAAACGGCGTTTTATTAAATGATGAGATCATGGAATTTGCCAACAAAGAAATGGGCAATGTGGTTTTAAGCATTGACGGAAGAAAAGAAGTCCATGATCATATGAGACCATTCCGCAAGGGAGCAGGAAGCTATGACCTGATCGTGCCGAAGTTCCAGAAATTTGCAGAGAGCCGCAATCAGGACAAGTATTATGTGAGAGGTACTTTCACACACAATAACCTTGACTTCTCCAATGATGTGCTGCATCTGGCAGATCTTGGATTCAAACAGATCTCAGTAGAACCTGTAGTGGCACAGCCGACCGAGGATTATGCGATCCGTGAGGAAGACCTTCCACAGCTTTATGAGGAATATGACAAGCTGGCTGCTGAGATGGTAAAGAGACATAAAAATGGAAATGATTTCAATTTCTTCCATTTTATGATAGATCTGGAGGGTGGACCGTGCGTGGCAAAACGTCTTTCCGGCTGTGGTTCAGGAACAGAGTATCTGGCAGTGACACCTTGGGGTGACCTTTATCCTTGTCATCAGTTTGTTGGAAATGAGGATTTCCTGCTTGGAAATGTGGACGAGGGTATCAAACGTCAGGATATCTGTGATGAATTTAAGTGCTGCAATGTTTATGCGAAAGAAAAATGCCGTAACTGTTTTGCAAAATTCTATTGCAGTGGCGGATGTGCAGCAAACTCCTACAATTTCCATGGAGATATCCACAATGCATACGACATCGGATGTGCACTTCAGAAAAAGCGTATTGAATGCGCAATCATGATTAAGGCTGCCGAGGCAGACGAAGAATAAAGGAAGGGTAAAACAATGAAAAAGAGTAAAGCAGCAGTCATATTGGCAGTGATCCTTGCAGCGTTTGTGGGACTTGCTTATTATGCATCAATTATTCTTTCATCCACCGGAATCGGCGAAGATATGTCAATTCCTCTGGGACTGGATCTCTCCGGTGGTGTTTCCATTACTTATCAGGTAGTGGACGAGAATCCAAGTGCTGAAGATATGAGTGATACCATTTATAAACTTCAGAAACGTGTAGACAGTTACAGTACAGAAGCTTCCGTATATCAGGTTGGAGACGACAGAATTACGGTTGAGATCCCTGGTGTGCAGGATGCAAACCAGATTTTAGAGGATCTTGGTAATCCGGGTTCCCTGGAGTTCCAGATGCCGGATGGAACGGTATTTATGACCGGTGATATGGTCGCAGACGCACAGGCTGCAACCCAGACAGACACGTATGGCAACAAAGAGTATGTGGTTGCCTTAAAACTGACCGATGAGGGTGCAAAGATTTTCGGAGAAGTAACTTCTGAAAACATTGGTAAAAACCTTCCTATCGTATACGATGGAGAGACCATCAGTTATCCACGTGTACAGACAGCTATCACAGGCGGTGAGGCACAGATCACAGGTATGGCAGACTTCGAAGAGGCTGAGACACTTGCAACGCAGATCCGTATCGGTTCTCTTTCTTTACAGCTTTCCGAGTTAGAGTCCTCTGTTGTAGGAGCACAGTTGGGAAGCCAGGCAATCTCTACCAGTTTAAAAGCCGGTGCGATCGGTCTTGCAATCGTTATGGTATTTATGATCATTATGTACGCAGTACCGGGTATTGCAGCATCCTTAGCACTTGCAATTTATACAACTTTAGTGATCGCAACCTTATATTTATTCGAGATCACACTGACGCTTCCGGGTATCGCAGGTATTATCCTTGGTATCGGTATGGCGGTGGATGCGAACGTTATCGTATTTGCACGTATCCGCGAGGAGATCGCAACCGGAAAATCGGTCCAGACATCTATGAAGATTGGTTTCCAGAAAGCGATGTCAGCTATCTTAGATGGTAACATTACAACTTTGATTGCATCTGTTGTGCTTATGGCGTTAGGTTCCGGTACCGTAAAAGGTTTTGCCTATACTTTAATGATCGGTATCATCCTTTCCCTTTTTACAGCAATGGTTGTGACCAGATACATTCTGTATTCTCTGTATGCATTGGGACTTAAGAGTGAAAAACTTTACGGTCGTGCAAAAGAGAGAAAGAGCATTGATTTTATTGGAAAAAAAGCAGTATTCTTTACAATTTCCGGTATCATTATTGCTGCCGGACTGATCAGTATGGGAGTACATTCCGCAACAGAGGGCAAGGCATTGAACTATGGTCTTGACTTTATGGGTGGAACTTCCACAACGGCTGATTTTGGCAAAGATATGACCATCGAAGATATCGAGAATGACATTGTTCCTTATGTGGAAAAAGTAACCGGGGATTCCGATGTGCAGGCAACAAAAGTAGAAGGAACAACACAGGTTACAATTAAGACACGTACCTTAAGTCTTGATGAGCGTCAGGAATTGGAAGATACACTGGCAGAAAATTGTGACGTGGATGCATCCACCATCACTTCCCAGAGTATCAGTTCTACCATCAGTGGTGAGATGCGTTCCGATGCATTGAAAGCGGTTATCGTGTCCTGTATCTTTATGTTACTTTACATCTGGTTCCGTTTTAAAGATATCAGATTTGCAGCAAGTGCGATCCTTGCATTGGTTCATGACGTTCTTGTTGTGATCACAGTATATGCACTTGTGCGTATTTCTGTAGGAAGTACTTTTATTGCATGTGTTCTTACCATCGTAGGTTACTCTATCAATGATACGATCGTTATCTTTGACCGTATCCGTGAGAATCTTGCATTAAAGACCGGAAAACAGACTGCGGAGGAATTGCGTGAAGTTGCGAATAAGAGTCTGACACAGACATTGTCCAGAAGTATTAATACTTCTATCACAACCTTTATCATGGTTGTGATGCTCTACATTTTAGGTGTGGCAAGTATCCGTGATTTCTCACTTCCACTTATGGCAGGTCTTGTATGTGGTGCTTATTCTTCTATCTGCATCGCAACAGAACTGTGGTATGTCATGAAAGTACATTTAGGAAAAAATAAAGCAACAAAATAGTTGTGAAATAGGAAAACGGCTGCCTTCTGGCGGCCGTTTTTGCATTTCACATTTACAGAAAAAACGAAGGGAGACAGAAGAATGCAAAAAGGACTTTTGATCTATCTGATCGTTATGAATCTCATTGGACTTGCAGTGATGGCAATGGACAAAAGCAAGGCGAGACATCATGCATGGCGGATACCGGAGAAAATACTTTTCCTTGTGAGCATTTTAGGCGGCAGTGCCGGAACGTGGGCCGGCATGTATCTGTTTCATCATAAGACAAAGCACTGGTATTTTGTGGTGGGAATGCCACTTATTCTGATCTTACAGATATGCATCGCGGTATTGATCTGGAAAACGCATGGGTTTGGGATGTGATAAAGGCATGGTTTGCGACAGCGTATACATTTTTTAAATAAATTTATAATTGAATATTTACAGAAAGTCCTTTATAATGAACTTTAAAATCTGGCGGAAGACAAGGAGGATTTTATGTACACATTAGAAGATATTCAGGCAGTGGATATGGAAGTTGCACAGGCAATTACCGATGAACTTGACAGACAGAACAGTCATATTGAGCTGATCGCATCCGAAAACTGGGTAAGCCCGGCGGTTATGTCTGCAATGGGAAGTGTCCTGACGAATAAATATGCGGAAGGTTATCCGGGAAAGAGATATTACGGTGGCTGCGAGTGCGTGGACGTTGTGGAAGAACTGGCAAGAGAGCGCGCAAAAGAATTATTTGGGTGTGAGTATGTCAATGTGCAGCCACATTCCGGTGCGCAGGCAAATATGGCGGTACAGTTTGCAATTTTAAAACCGGGTGATACGATCATGGGAATGAACTTAGACCATGGTGGACATCTGACACATGGTTCTCCGGTCAATTTTTCCGGAAGCTATTTCCATGTAGTACCATATGGTGTCAATGATGAGGGATTTATTGATTATGATAAAGTGGAAGAGATTGCAATGGAATGTAAACCGAAAATGATCATTGCAGGAGCATCCGCTTATGCGAGAACCATTGATTTCAAGAAATTCCGTGAGATTGCAGACGCATGTGGTGCAGTGCTCATGGTTGATATGGCACATATTGCAGGACTTGTGGCAGCAGGACTTCATCCAAGCCCAATTCCATATGCACACGTTGTGACGACCACGACACACAAGACATTGCGCGGACCGAGAGGTGGAATGATTTTAAGCAGTCAGGAAGTTGCGGACAAATATAACTTTAACAAGGCAATTTTCCCGGGCATTCAGGGCGGACCACTGATGCATGTGATCGCAGCCAAGGCAGTCTGCTTCAAAGAGGCATTGCAGCCGGAATTTAAGGTTTACCAGCAGAATATTATTGACAACGCACAGGCACTCTGCAAGGGACTGATGGATCGTGGAATTAAGATCGTATCCGGTGGAACAGACAATCACCTCATGCTCGTAGATCTGACCAATTATGATCTTACCGGAAAAGCAGTTGAGAAACTTCTGGATTCCGTCAACATTACCTGCAATAAGAATACCATTCCAAACGACCCGAAATCTCCATTTGTGACAAGTGGTGTACGTCTTGGAACTCCGGCGGTAACTTCCCGCGGATTAAACACGGATGATATGGATCAGATCGCAGAGGCGATCGCAATGATGATCAAAGAGGGTGAGCCGGCAGCTGACAAGGCAAAGGCGATCGTGAAATCTTTGACAGAGAAATATCCATTGAAATAAAATAAATTTTTTTGTTGAATAAGAAGTGGTTATCTGCTTCATGAGTAAAAAAGCCTCCCGATAAAAATGTGGGAATTGCGATGAAAGGCAATCCGGATCATTTTTGCCGGGAGGCTTTTGTGGTTTAGGAATGCAGCGTTTTGCAAAAAAATAAGAGTTTAGCAGAAATGATCATCTTGCGAGCACATCAATGATCTGTCCAACGTACATGGTGTGCATATCGCCGTCTTTGTACCATTTGTCAGCAATCTCGGAATCGAGGAAGGAATCATCCGTGATTCTGGTAGCAGACATTTTTTCACAGACCAAAACAAGATTTCCCTCATCAATGTATGGGATTCCATGCCGGTAGTCCACGGTAAGACCTGCGTTTGCAATCTTATCCTCGTTCCGGCCGGAATGGGAGCCACAGTAATTCAAGGCATCGCGGTACTGGTCGCTTACAAATGTAAGGGAGAAAAAGTCTCCTGCATCGATCAGTTTTTTTGTATATCTGGAATCACGGACAAAAACATAGACAACATTTTTGCCCCATAAAACACCAACACCGCCCCAGCTAATGGTCATTGTATTGGATTCCTGTTTATTTCCGGCTGTGAGCAGCGCCCATTCTTTGCCGATTTTTGTAAATGGATTCATGTCCAGCATGTCAACTGGAATTGGCTGAAATGTATGCATAGGGATCACCTCTCAAAATTTTTTAGGTAGTTTTATTATATTACAGGAGAGTGGAAAAGTCACTTGAAAAAGAAAATAAAATCAGGTTATAGAAAATAAAACAGACAATAACTAATAGTCATACATAACATAAGGCTTCGGAATAATCTTGACATGAAAAAAAGAAAGTATCATAATGGTTGTCAAAGTTAATTTCCCAAAAGTGTAATGGGAAAAGGAGGATATTATGGATATCAGATTTGAAAAAAGACCGGTATTAAAGGAGAAACCAGACCAGAAGAATCTTGGTTTTGGTAAGTATATGACAGATTACATGTTTGTCATGGATTGGACAAAAGAAGACGGATGGAAAGATGCGAGAATCGTTCCGGAAGGACCTATCACAATGGATCCGGCATGTGTGACACTTCACTATGCACAGGAAACATTTGAAGGTATGAAAGCATACCGTACAGCAGAAGGGAAAATCCAGCTGTTCCGTCCAGAGATGAACGCAAAGAGAATGATCAATTCCAACGCAAGACTTTGCATGCCGGAATTCCCGGTTGATATGTTTGTCGAAGCAGTGGAAGCACTTGTAAAAGTAGAAGCTGACTGGGTTCCATCTGAACCAAACACTTCCCTTTATATCAGACCATTTATGTTTGCAACAGAAGCAGCTCTCGGCGTACATATGGCAAACGCATACAAGTTTATGATTATCTGTTGTCCGGTAGGTGCTTACTATGCAGCAGGTCTTAATCCGGTTAAGATTCTGGTTGAGGATGAACTTGTCCGTGCTGTAAAAGGTGGTACAGGCTTTACAAAATGTGGTGGTAACTACGCAGGTTCTATTTTAGGACAGGTGAAAGCAGAGAAGCTTGGCTATGCACAGGTTCTCTGGTTAGACGGTGAGCATCGCAAATATGTAGAGGAAGTCGGAACAATGAACATAATGTTCAAGATCGCCGGAGAAATCTACACAGCACCGATCGAAGGAACTGTTCTTCCGGGTGTTACAAGAGATTCCATGATCCATCTGCTCCGTGACTGGGGTTACAAGGTAAATGAGACAAGACTTTCCGTAGACGATCTGATGAAAGCCGGACATGACGGCACATTGGAAGAAGTATTCGGTACAGGTACAGCAGCCGTTATCTCACCAGTTGGAGAACTCCGTTACAAAGATGATGTTGTGACAGTCAACAACTTTGAGATTGGAGAACTGACACAGAAATTATATGATACCTTAACCGGCATCCAGTGGGGAAGAATCCCGGATAAATATGGCTGGACAGTAGAAGTAAAATAACTTCTGGACATTTTTCGCATATCATAGTATAGTAATCATGTTATAGATGCCTTCATAGATGTAGCAGCATTTATGAAGGCATTTACAATATATATAGCACATTGATAATCGAATAAGGTTTATATTTTCAGATATGCAATCCTGTCTGTGACTGATTGCAGACATTTAGGTTTCTCTTCTAGCGCCATGTACCTGTGAGGACGACCATACACAGGTTAACGAGGAAAAGGGTTATCGAAAATTCGGCGGACGCCCTTTCGTGCTTCCCAGTGCGAGATATGCCGGCAAATATGCAGGTGACTGCAAAACAAATACGGTATAATGGGACAATTGAATTCGAACATGATTTAAATTTTAAATAGAAAAGAAGAGGAAACTTAATATGTGTGGAATTATAGGTTATACAGGCAGTGAAAACGTAAAAGATGTTTTATTAGATGCGTTGGAATTATTAGAGTATCGTGGATATGACAGTGCGGGTATTGCAGTGAAAGACGAAACTTCCCATGTGACAAATGTTTATAAATGTGCCGGAAGAGTAAGTGATTTAAGAGCAATTTGTGATTCGAAGAAGATTTTGTCTGCCTGCGGTATCGGACATACAAGATGGGCAACTCACGGTGGAGTTACAGACCAGAATGCACATCCGCATCAGCAGGGAAAAGTGACACTGGTTCATAACGGGATCATCGAAAACTATCGTGAGCTGATCGCTGATTACGATTTGCAGGAAATCCTTCATTCTGAAACAGATAGTGAAGTTGCGGCTGCATTATTAAATCATTATTACAAGGGAGATCCAAAGGAAGCGATCAAAAAAACAGTGAGCAAATTAAAGGGTACCTTTGCGCTTGTGATCCTGTTTGAAGATCAGCCGGATGTGATCTACTCGATCCGGAATGTCAGCCCGATCGTTGCAACCATATGCAAAGAGGGAGCAATGCTTGCATCAGATCTGACTGCACTCTGCCGTTTTACAAATGAATACTTTGTTGTACCGGAATATCACATTTTAGAGTTGCACAAAGATCATGTGGTACTTACGGATTTAAATGATAATGTGGTAGAACCGGAATTTTTGTCCGTTGACTGGGAGTTGAACAGCGCGGGAAAGAATGGTTATCCATTTTATATGGAAAAAGAGATTATGGAGCAGCCGGAAGCAATCAAGAATACGATCAAAGACCGTATCGTGAACGGTCTGCCTGATTTTACCGCGGATGGTGTGCCGGATTCTCTTTTTACAGACTGTGACAGAATTTGTGTGGTAGCATGCGGAACAGCCATGCATGCGGGACTTGTGGCACAGGCTCTGGTAAAATCTATCGTTCATGTGCAGATGGACGTAGAACTTGCATCAGAGTTTATGTATTCCGATCCGGTCATTGATGAGAAAACATTGGTGATCGCAGTATCACAGTCCGGTGAGACAATTGATACCTTGGAAGCATTAAAATATGCGAAGAGACAGGGCGCAAAATGTTTATCCGTTATCAACGTAAAAGGTTCTTCCATTGCAAGAGAAAGTGATTATGTGTTATACACCGCAGCAGGACCTGAAATTGCAGTGGCAAGTACAAAAGCTTACACAACACAGCTTTCCGTATTTTATCTTGTGGTTGCAAAAATGGCATTATTGCGAGGTGTCTACACAGAGGAGCAGACAAAGAGCTTTATCGCAGAATTAGAGCGTGTTCCGGAAGTGATGCAGAAAGTATTGGAGAAAAGACGTGACATCCATGTGATCGCAAAGAAAATTCTGGAAGCAAAGGATCTGTTTATGATCGGACGTGGACTGGATTACTCTATTTTACTGGAAGGATCATTGAAACTGAAAGAGGTTTCTTATATTCACTCTGAGGCTTATGCCTCTGGCGAATTAAAACACGGACCAATTGCACTGATCACGACTAACACACCGGTTGTTGCAACGGTAACACAGGAAAAACTCATGTCGAAAGAGCTTTCCAATATTAAGGAAGTAAAATCCAGAGGTGCAGATATTGTATTATTTATCAAAGAGGCACTTTCCGGTGATCTTGATACCGAATATCAGGTGATCAGGCTTCCGAATATGCAGGATGAATTTATGGTTTTACCTGCATCGGTTGCATTACAGCTTTTGGCATATTACGTGTCATCCGATAAGGGATTTGATGTTGATAAGCCAAGAAATCTGGCGAAGGTAGTTACGGTAGAGTAAGAATTAAGTTTTGGGGGATTTGGATAAAGAACGGAAATAAAAATTGAGAAGTTGGGAAATCGAATGTTTTGCACAGGAAGCAGAACAGGATTGCATGTCTGAGCATATAATATAAGGAAATGTATGAAGAGGTTGTTCATGCCAGATATCAAATATGCCCAGACAGAGGCTGTAGATAAAGGAAGCCTCAAAGTAGAAGTACTTACCAACCGGACCAGACGGCCGATCGAGGGAGCAAGAATCACCATTTCCTATTCGGGCGAGCCGGATTCCACAGTGGAGGAGGTAAGCGCAGATGATTCAGGAATGTCGGAGAAACTTACGCTTGATGCGCCTCCACTTGAATACTCGATGGAACCCTCCGAAAATCAGCCGTTTGCCCAATATACGGTTAAAGTTACCGCACCGGGATATCGTCCCGTCAGTATTTCGGGCGTTCAGATTTTTTCAGAGCAGCTCGCATTGCAACAGGTGCGAATGGCGGAAGAAAATGAAGAGGAAACCCAGATAGATTCCATTGTGATTCCGGTGAATACGCTGTTTGGAGATTTTCCACCGAAAATAGCAGAGTCCGAGATCAAGCCTGTCTCAGAATCCGGGGAGATCGTGTTGAGCAAAGTGGTGATCCCGGAGTTTGTCGTCGTTCACGACGGACCTCCTTCGGATAACAACGCGGCAAATTATTATGTGCGTTACCGTGATTACATCAAAAACGTGGCATCCAGCGAGATATACAGCACATGGCCGGACAGCACGCTGCGCGCCAATATCCTTGCGATCATGTCCTTTACATTAAACAGGGTTTACACGGAATGGTACCGGAACAAAGGCTATAACTTCACCATCACAACATCCACTGCTTACGACCAGAAATTCGTATATGGAAGAAATATTTTTCAGAGTATCTCGGATGTGGTAGATGAAATGTTTCAGAATTATCTTTCCAGACCGAATGTGAGACAGCCAATCCTGACACAGTATTGTGACGGACAGCGCGTGACGTGCAGCAACTGGCTGAGTCAGTGGGGAAGCAAATATCTTGGGGATCAGAACTACGAAACGATAGAAATTCTCCGTTATTATTATGGTGATAATATGTTTATCAATACAGCGGAGGAGATTTCCGGTATCCCGGCATCCTGGCCGCGGTATAATCTGGAAGTGGGCGCTGCCGGAGATAAGGTCCGGCAGATCCAGGAACAGTTAGCGAGAATCTCACAGGCCTATCCGGCAATCCCGACGATCACACCGGATGGGATTTACGGAGAAGCAACGAAGGCAGCAGTAGAAAAATTCCAGTCTATTTTTGGCTTGCCTGTGACGGGAGTGGTAGATTACCGCACCTGGTATAAAATATCGGAGATCTATGTTGCGGTGACAAGGATTGCAGAACTGGTATAAAATGCAGAGTAAATGTGCCGGGGGATTAGTATTTTTCAGTTCCCCGGCACAAAAACGTTTCAGGAACAGATCGCAGACTAGGATTTGAGTAGAAAATGTGTTAAACTAAAAGTTAGTTTAGATTGCAGTAAAGCAGGGATAAAAAGTATGAACAACTATAAAATCACAATCCAGTATGATGGGACAAGATACAAGGGCTGGCAGGGGCAGAACAGCACCGATCTGACCATTCAGGGAAAAATAGAAGCAGTGTTAGGACAGATGGCAGGACATGCGGTGGAAGTCATCGGTTCGGGGAGAACAGATGCGGGCGTGCATGCCAAAGGCCAGGTGGCAAATTTTCATATTGAGGAGCATTTTACGGAGGGAAAGATCATGTCCTATCTGAATCATTATCTGCCGGATGACATTGCCGTTATTGCGGTTGAGCAGGTGGACGAGCGTTTTCACAGCCGTTACGCCGCAAAGAAAAAGACCTACCGCTATCACATCCATATGGGAGAAATCTCGGATGTTTTCGAGCGGAAATATGAGTATCAGTATGAGAAAACACTCGATGTGGAGCGCATGAAAGAAGCCGCTTCCTATCTGATCGGAACACATGATTTTACTTCATTTTGCGGAAACAAGAAAATGAAAAAGTCGGCGGTCCGCACGATTTATGAGATCAATTTTACGAAGAAAGGGAATGATCTATGGATTGATTATCGGGGCAATGGATTTTTGCAAAACATGGTGCGCATCCTGACAGGTACGCTGATCGAGGTTGGGGATGGCAGGAGAGCACCGGAGGAGCTGCCGCAGATCTTAGAGAGCAAAAACCGGGAGAACGCAGGTTATACAGCACCGGCATGCGGACTGATGCTCATGGAAGTGCATTATTAAAAGATAAATTCATAAGAAAAAACAGGCAGCAGGTGTTACATGGAAAAATGGTTTGTAATCAACAAGGGGGCTGATTTTGAAAAGCTTGGAAAAGAGTTCGGGATCAGCCCTGTCACAGCGCGTCTTATCCGAAACCGTGAGGTGATCGGGGAGGCGGCATTTGAAAGATATCTGAATGGAAGTTTAAAGGATTTATACGATCCACATTTATTGAAAGATGCAGATTGTTTGACAGATATTTTAAAAGTTAAAATAGAAGAGCAAAAGCCGATCCGTATTATCGGCGACTATGATATAGATGGAGTTATGTCAACCTATATTTTATACCGGGGAATTAAACACTGTGGTGGAAATGTTTCCACGCAGATTCCGGACCGCATGAAGGATGGCTATGGAATCAATGAGAATCTGATCGATCAGGCAAAAAGAGACGGAATGGATACCATTCTTACGTGCGATAACGGAATTGCTGCAATCTCAGAGATTGCGCATGCCAAAGAACTTGGGATGACCGTGTTAGTGACCGATCACCATGAGATTCCCTATATCGAGGAAAATGGGGAAAAACAGTTTCTTAGCAGCAACGCAGATGCAATCGTGAATCCAAAACAGCGGGAATGTGCGTATCCTTTTAAAGAGTTGTGTGGAGCAGCAGTCGCATGGAAAGTGCTGCAGGTGTTGTATGAAAAAATGGGTTTTGCCCTGGAAGAAACCTATGAATTTCTGGAAAATGTTGCATTTGCAACCGTTGGTGATGTCATGGATCTGACAGACGAAAACCGCATTTTGGTGAAAGAAGGGTTAAAACGTATCCGCCATACAAAAAATCCAGGTATGCGGGCTCTGATCTTTCAGAATCATTTAGAACCGGAACAGGTCAATGCATATCATTTTGGTTTTGTGTTGGGACCGTGCATCAATGCGAGCGGCAGACTTGATACGGCAAAGCTGTCATTGTCTCTTTTTTTACAGGGAGAGGAAGACGCAGCAAAAACGGCAAGGGAGCTTGTGGAGTTAAACCAGCAGCGCAAAGATATGACAGCAGACGGCGTTGAGGAGGCAAAACGTGTGGTTGAGGAACATTACATGTCGGATAAAGTCCTTGTCATTTATCTGCCAAAGGTACACGAAAGTCTTGCGGGAATCATTGCAGGACGTATCCGGGAGGCCTATCATAAGCCGGTATTTGTGCTGACGAAGGCAGAGGAGGGCGTGAAGGGTTCCGGGCGTTCCATCGAGGAGTATTCCATGTATGAGGAACTATGTAAGTGCAGGGAACTTTTAGACAAATTCGGAGGACACCCGATGGCGGCAGGATTATCTCTTCCGGAAGAGAATGTGGATAAGTTCCGAAAAAAAATCAATGCCTGTGCAGAACTCACGGAGGATGACCTGATCCCGAAGATCAAAATTGATATTCCGATGCCCGCAGCGTATGCAGATGCCGGTCTTATCCGGGAATTTGCAGTGTTGGAGCCTTTTGGTAAAGCTAATATCAAGCCGCAGTTTGCCGATAAGAATCTGAGTATCACAAAGGCTTTTGTGGTCGGAAAAAATCAGAATGTGTTGCGGCTGAACCTGGTGACAGCCGCGGGAGAGGCAGTGACGGCAGTCTATTTTGGCGATATTGAGGCGTTTAAAGCATATTATGCGGAAAAGTATGGAAGTGCGGAAGTGGAAAAAGCTTTTCGCGGACAGATAAACAAATTGAGGATAATGATTGTGTACTATCCGGAGATTAACGAGTATAATGGAGTGGAAAGCATACAGGTTATCATTCGAAATTATCAGTAAAACTGGAGGATGGCATATGTTTGGTGGAAAAAAAGCAAAAGAACTGGAAGAGGAACTTCTGGCATTACAGGAAAAACAGAACCGTCTGCAGGAGCGGATTTCTAATATTGCAAAAGCAAAAGACAGCGCAGAAGAGACAGTGGTGCAGATGACGATCTCAAAAACGGAACTGGATGAGACCATTGCGGCAGTTTCAGAGGAATTGGAATTGTTAAAAGAGTGTTCAGAGGCAAATTCAGGACAGACCGTACTGTTGAAACAGCAGCTTATGAAAAAGAATGAGCAGAATACAAGACTGCAGCAGGAAAAAGAAGAACTCCGCCGTCAGATGAAGGATGAACACGGGGAAATAGCCAGAGTTGTAGAGCAGAACAAGCATGTCACAACACCAATGAAGGAGATTGCATCATTTTATGAGGCATATTGTCAGGAGAGAAAGTCTGTTGGGGATGCGTTAAAGAAACTGGCAGATATCTCACAGAATATGGGAGTTCTGGCACTTGGCGCAGCAATTGAAGCAGGACGCATGGGAGAAGACGGAAGAAAATTTGTGACAGCGGCAGAGGAAGTGCGTGTGAATGCAGAACAGTATACTTCGGCAGTTGCGGATGTGCTTACGAAAATCAGTGGTTTTGAGGAAACTGCCACAGCGGCAGAGAAACAGATCCAGTTGTTAAATGATCTTTTAAAAGAAAATAACAGCGCCATGGTAAAACTTCTGGAAAGCAGAGACACAGAGGTGGCGGAAACAGATCATGAAAATGTGGAAGAAGAAACCGATATTGAAGAAATATTAGAAAGTCTCTGTCAGGGTGAAAATGAATTTTTCGAAGTGCAGAGCAGAGTGTTATCCAAAGCGGAAACACTGCGTCAGGAGTGGAAAGAGCACAAAGAATGCGCGGATGAATTAGAACGTAATGTGGAGGAAGTCCATCGTTTCGTCCAGACAGAATAAAGAAGCCACAGGTTTTAAAATATATCTAATATATAATCATGAAAAAGAGAGGGGAAAAGTATGACAAAAGAGGAGGAGTTTACATTTTTATCAGCGGATGGCAAAACAACCATCCATGCAGTCAAATGGATTCCGGAAGATGGAAAGTATGAGGCAATTTTACAGATCACACATGGCATGATCGAATTTGTAGAACGCTACAGACCATTTGCTGAATTTCTGACAGAGAATGGCTTTATGGTGGTGGGACATGACCATTTAGGACATGGGGATTCCGTAGCATCCAAAGATGACTGGGGATATTTTGCGGAAAATCCGAGTGACACGGTGATCGCAGACATGCATGCACTTCGCACGATGATCCAGAAAGAAAATCCGGGTGTTCCTTATTTTATGATGGGACACAGTATGGGATCTTATATGCTTCGGAAATACCTCACCATTCACAATGATGATTTGAGAGGGGCAATCATTATGGGAACCGGTTGTGTGCCGGACAATACGACCAAACTTGGAATCAACGTGTGCAAATTCCTTGCAAAAATTTTTGGCTGGCATCACAGAAGCAAACTGGTAGAATCGCTGTCGTTTGGCGGACCATATAAGAAATATGATCTTTCTGGAAAAACACTTTCAAACAGCTGGCTTACAAAAGATGAGGATATTGTAAAATTTTATTATAGCGAACCGCGGTGTACGTTCAAGTTTACATTAAACGGCTATCTGGGGCTGATGGAAGCGGTTCTCTACGATAATCAGTTGGAAAATGTGAAGAAAGTGCCAAACAAGCTTCCAATTTTTATTGTATCTGGTCAGGATGATCCGGTGGGAGATAACGGTGTCGGCGTGAAAAAAGTGTATGATCTCTTCAAAGAGGCAGGTTCTCTGGATATTACATATAAGCTTTACGAAAATGACAGACATGAAATTTTAAATGAGACAGACCGCGATAAAGTGTATGCAGATCTTCTTGCATGGATGAGAGTGCGGATCGATACGTAAATAAAAAGAGAGGGAAAAAAAGTGAAGAGAAAGAGAATGACAAAGAGAATTGCAGCAATTATTTTAGCTGCAGTAATGATGATACCAACACATGTAACATCATTTGCAGCAGATGCTTCTGCGCAGAACTCCACCGGGCAGGAAGAGAGTAATGCCACATCCGGTGATTCCCAGACAACACAGTCAGAGAATAATGCAGCAACGCAGAATGACAGCAGTGCAACAGGTGCAGATACCAATGCCGGTTCGACTGGAAATACAGGATCGGATACACAAAACAGCACAGCTTCAGATTCAAAGAGCAGCACAAGTTCAGATACACAGAACAGTACAGGTTCAGATTCACAGAGCAATACAACCAATAATGCTGCTTCAGATTCGCAGAGCAGTACAACAACAAATTCTGACAGCACAAATACTTCCACCAGTGGCACAACCGATAATGTTACAGGTGGGGTAACGGTAGAAGATGATAAAAAATCCACAGAAAATGTGACTGGAGATGTCATTGTGGATGAGAATAACGATAATGTTGAGATTAAGAAAGATGATAAACCTTATCTTGCACTTGGCGCGGATTTGTCCGATGACCAGAAAAATACCGTATTATCCCTTATGGGAATCGATCCTGCCAATCTGGCAAATTATAACGTGACTTACGTTACAAATGCACAGGAGCATCAGTATCTGGATTCCTATGTGGATTCTTCCAAAATTGGAAGCAAGTCATGGTCTTCTGTCGTGATCGTAAAACGTAAAAAAGGAAATGGATTAAACATTTCTACGAACAATATCACATACTGTACCGTTGGTATGTACAAAAATGCGCTGACAACTGCTGGAATTACAGATGCAGATATCATCGTTGCAGGTCCTAAGCCAATTTCCGGAACCGCTGCACTGGTTGGAATCTTTGAGGCATATGAGGCAATGACCGGGGAAGCAGTACAGGATAACGTTGTAGATGCAGCGTTAAATGAACTTGTTGTCACCGGAGAACTGGAAGCTTCCATTCAGGGTCTGACCGATCAGGAAGTGGAGGAGTTTATTGCTTACATCAAGTCACTGATTGCAGAAAAGGGACTGACTGACGAGAAGAGTATCAACGAAGCAATTGATGAAGCCTGTGATAAATATGGCGTCACTTTATCTGATGATGAGAGACAGAAAATCGTTGATCTTCTTTTGAAAATTACTTCTCTTGGAATTGATTTAAGTGGACTGGTGGATTACGCAGCATCTCTTTACAATTCCTTTAAAAATGGAGGAAGTTCTTCCGGAATCATGGCATCTATTGGTAATTTCTTTGGAAATATCTTTAGTGCGATTGGGGAGTTCTTCAAAAATCTGTTTAAATAACCGGAGTTTAATTGGCGTAGTGTCGCAGATTCTGTGGTGCTTTTATAGGTTGTGAGGGGCAGATATAAGCGTCCTTTCACAAGTCAGAATTTTATAGGTTTATGAAAAGAAAAACGGTACAGACGAAATATGATGTTCCTGTTCGCCGGGCATTCCGATAAGCCTCTGAAGAGTCTTGTCTCCATGGCTCACAAAGGAAATCATATTTGTCTGTACCGTTTTTCTTTCATTTACGCTGTGAATGACTTGTGAGAGGACGCTTATATTTGCCCAATCAACATCATGAATCGCACCACAAAATCTGCAATTTACGTTATGGAACTCACGGTTATGGGATGAGTGCCTATAAAGGAGGTGGCGACTAAATGCAGTCATTTTCAATGCCTTGCAATTCGCCAATGATAAAGGGCACACCTCCCGGAGTTTTATCTTTGGGTTCTGCCGCTCGTAACTTGGATTGACGGATTTTTATTGACACCACCACTAGTATGCTTTATACTAAGCCTACATCAAGGTCGCAGACAAATAACAGTTACGATTATGAAAATTTCATAATCGTGATCATTCTTAACAACGTTTCTGTCTGCAGATCCAAAAACTGATATAAGGTTACGGATATGATCTCAAAATTCAGTGCCGGTTCGGCAGGAGATTCCATTTTGATGAACAATTCAATGCAGGAAGCATTTGATCTGACTGATATTTTTTGCATACCCACCTGTGAAAAAAACAACAGAAAATCCACCCTATGCATTGAAAAACCCCCAACATTCTATTATCATAAAAGGAGGAACAGGATTGAACACCAACGATGAAAAGATCCAGTGGCATCCGGCATTTGATGCGGCACTGCAGATCGAATTCGGGGACGAAGCAAAATATCTGGAATTTGATCCGGAGTATCTCATCTCAAAGAAACCAATGCAGATCGATGTGCTGGTCAAAAATGAAAAACACGTAAAACTCAAAAAGAATATCGGGAGGATTTTCCGGCAGTACAATATCATAGAGTACAAATCACCGGAAGATGACCTTGACATTGATGATTTTTACAAAACTTATGCATACCCCTGTCTTTACAAATCAGATACAGAGGCAGTGGATCTGATCCCGGCAGACGAGCTGACGATCACCTTTGTATGCTACCATTATCCAAGAAACATGCTTCACAAGCTGGAACAAGACCGGAAGATGGCAGTGGAACAGCAGGACAGCGGCATATACTATCTCATTGGGGATGCCATCCCGATACAGCTTGTCATAGTTCCAAAGCTGTCAAAGGAGCATAACTACTGGCTGAATAACTTAAGGAATGACCTTAAGGCGGGCAGTGAGATCAAAAATTTCATAGAGAGTTACAGTAAAAACAAAAACTCAAAGCTATATCAGGCACTCGCAGATGCAGTCATGCGTGCAAACTGGGAAAAGTTGAAGGAGGGATCGAATATGTGTGAAGCATTAAAAGAATTGTTTGCGGACGACTTTAAGAAATCGGAATTGAAGGGTAGGAACGCCGGCAGAATCGAAGGTAGGAACGAAGGCAGAATCGAGGGCAGGAACGCTGGCAAGATTGAAGGCAAGATCGAACTCGTCATAAAAAAGCACCAAAAAGGATACACCGCCGAAGCCACAGCAGACATGTTAGAGGAATCTGTCGCCCGGATCAGGCAGATCTATGACGTCATTGAGAAAAGTGCGCCGGATTATGACGCGGAGACCATATACAAACAGCTCTATAAAAAAGAAGAGTAGCATTTATTGGCGTAGTGTCGCAGATTCTGTGGTGCTTTCTCAGGGCTTGAAGGGCAGATA
>ERZ836877.646-NODE-646-length-58471-cov-4.155454_pt1 | contig 58471 bp, 47 predicted proteins | sample MGYA00519469_ERZ836877 | MGnify/ENA primary metagenome ERZ836877 (study PRJEB31850, sample SAMEA3708809) | human gut metagenome | biome: human gut; feature: human-associated habitat; material: faeces | place: China | collected 2014 ...
GAGCTGAATTTATTGCCCGTGTCGGCGGCGACGAGTTTTTAGCGGTAGTTTTAGGCTCGAAGACAGATGCGGAGCTGGCAATTTTGGCAGAAAGATTTTTGAGCAGTCTGCAGCAGACGATTGCCGACAATGCTAAGTTCGCCGTGCTGTCAGCCAGCATCGGTATTGCCGTCAGCAATGCGCTTACGGATGTCGACCTGCTGATACGTCAGAGTGACTCGGCCTTGTACGAAGCCAAAAGAAACGGCAAGAAACAGTATAAAATATATCACAAATGACCATAAAAGCACTTTGCCGGGTATATAAAGGTAAAGTGCTTTTAGTTTTCCGGCGCATCAGAAAAAATTTATTGATATTTTAACAATGATAATGTAATTATTATTTGTTGCAATTATAATCATTAATGGTTAAAATTAAGATATAAATAAAGGTATAAAAGATGAATCAGCACTCTGAGTGGGGGATGACCCGTACGGCGATGGGCATTTTATTTGCATTAAGCCTTTCGCATTGCTTGAACGATATGCTTCAGTCTATCATTATGGCGGTGTATCCGCTACTGAAGCACGACTTGTTATTGAATTTTGCCCAAATAGGTTTGATTACATTAGTCTATCAGATAGCCGCATCGGTATTTCAGCCCGTGGTGGGCTTGTATCTGGATAAGAAACCGAACCCGTGGTTTCTGCTTGTGGGTATGAGCTTTACAATGACCGGGCTCATGAATCTGGCCTTTGCCTCCGCTTTCTGGTGGGTGTTGCTCTCCGTCTTTTTTATAGGCATCGGTTCTTCCATTCTCCATCCGGAAGCTTCGCGTCTCACGTTCCTTGCTTCGGGAGGGAAACGCGGTTTGGCACAGTCCATCTTCCAGGTAGGCGGAAACTTGGGCGGTTCGTTAGGCCCTTTATTGGTAGCGCTTTTGGTGGCGCCTTATGGACGGCAGAATGTGGCTTTCCTATGTGTGTTTTGTGTGGCGGCCATGGCGGCGATGATACCTATCTGCCGTTGGTACAAGCGGGTGCTTCGGGTCATGAAGCGCAAGCATCAGGTGGCGGAAGTGCAAAGCGAGTCTCCTTTGTCGAAGAAGATGACGGTGTTTGCCATCGGCATTCTGTTGGTATTGATTTTCTCCAAGTACATCTATATGGCCAGCTTGAGCAGCTATTACACGTTTTACCTGATTCATAAGTTTGGCGTCAGCGTACAGTCTTCGCAAATCTTCCTGTTTGTGTTCTTGTTTGCTACGGCGGCCGGTACTCTAATCGGCGGACCGTTGGGCGACCGCATCGGACGGAAATATGTTATCTGGATATCCATATTGGGTACCGCTCCTTTCAGTCTGCTTATGCCTCATGTGGGGTTGGTGTGGACTTGTATTCTGAGTTTCATTATCGGTTTGATTCTCTCTTCGGCATTTCCGGCCATACTCCTCTATGCGCAGGAGCTTTTGCCCTATAAATTGGGATTGGTATCCGGACTCTTCTTCGGATTTGCTTTCGGTATAGCCGGCATTGCCTCGGCGGTGTTAGGAAACATGGCCGATACATACGGCATCGAAGCGGTATATAATGTGTGTGGCTATATGCCATTGCTGGGATTGGTCACCTATTTCCTGCCTAACCTTCGGAGTAAAATTGGATAGGTCTACGGGACCTCATTGGATAGGCTTGCGGAAGGGGTACTCCGTAGGCCTACGCAACAACATTGGATAGGCTTACGGAGTAAGATTGGACAAGTCTACGGAGTTTGGTCCGGTATGCGACGAAGTTAACTTCGAGCTGTTTTGAAATTTGAGTGAAAGGTACAACAAAGTAAAGTTAGATATGTTTTGGAGTTTTAATGAATGGAGAGCTTATTAAGTTGAGAGTTATTTAATTGAAAGTTGAAAGTTGAAAGTTGAAAATTGAAAGTGATAGACTGCTTTAGTGGAGGGTTATTTAATGGAAAGTGAAATAAACTCTTAAATAAATAAGAATAATGAGAAGTAGAAACAAGTATATTTTTAGTCTGTTGTGCCTGTTGCCTTGCATGGCGGCAGCGCAAACGGGCGATTTGGTTTCAAGGATAAACGGGATTATAAAAGGAAAGAAAGCCCAAGTGGGTGTGGCGGTTATCCTTAACGGGAAAGATACGGTAACAGTGAATAACGAGTCCCGCTATCCGATGATGAGCGTCTTTAAGTTTCATCAGGCTTTGGCGGTGGCGGACTCTCTTCAGCGTAACGGACAGGCGTTGGATGCGGAGGTTTTTATTAGAAAAGAAGAGCTGAGGCCGGATACATACAGCCCGTTGCGCGACAAATATCCCGAAGGAGAGATTTCCCTGTCGGTGGGAGAATTGTTGAAATATACGTTGCAACAAAGCGATAACAATGCTTGCGATATCTTGTTTGCCCGTTCGGGCGGACCGGAAGCGACCGACCGCTACATCCGTTCGTTGGGTGCGGCAGACTTTTCTATTGTTGCCACGGAAGATGCGATGCATCAAGACCTTTCGCTGTGCTATCAAAACTGGAGTACTCCGCTTGAGGCGGCCGGCTTGTTCCAAAAGCTGTTTACCCGAAACCTGTTTGAAAAGCCGTATCAAGAGTTTCTGGAACGGACATTGGTAGAGTGTGAAACCGGGAAAGACCGTCTGGTTAAGCCTTTGCAGGGTACCGGCGCGGTGACGGGACATAAAACCGGAACCGGCGACCGCAATGCCAAGGGGCAGATTATTGGTTTGAATGATGTGGGCTTTGTACGCCTGCCCGACGGACGGTATTATGCCATTGCCGTATTTATAAAAGATTCGGAAGAAACCCCTCCTGCTACGGCGCAAATCATAGCGGATATTTCGGAAGCGGTATACCTTTATCTGGCGGAGTAGAAGCCTTTTGCTGATATATAAAAAATATTAAATTCTTGTATATTCCTTCTGTATTTTTATCTTTGCGCAATGGAAGCCTCTGATTTTGTTAGTGTTATGGTAGGAAAGGCGGACATTCGCCCTGCTCCGTATAGGACGTGGCTTCCTCTGTTTTTGAAAGACTTAACTTGTTTCAAATACAAATAATTATGAAGACATCATTCGTATTAAATGTGCTATTAGCTATTGCACTGGTCCTGTTGTTGGTAAAGAATCTCTTTTTCTCAAAGGAAATCACGCCTACAGCTAATTTGGATACTACTTCGGTGGTAATGGAAAATATTCTGACGCGTACCAGCATCCGCTCCTATCAGAATACACCGGTGGAAGATGAAAAAGTGGAAACCATGCTCCGTGCTGCTATGGCGGCTCCTTCGGCAGGGAATAAACAGCCTTGGACATTTGTGGTGATAAAGGACAGAGCCTTATTGGATAGCATAGCCAACCAATACCGTACTATCCGGATGGCTAAGAATGCACCGATAGCGATTGTGGTTTGTGGCGATATGACCAAGACTTTTCCTGAAGATGGATTCGATTATTGGGTAGAAGATACTTCGGCCGCTACGGAAAATTTGTTGTTGGCTGCTCATAGCATGGGACTGGGAGCCGTATGGTGCGGCGTTTATCCTATCAAAGAACGGGTAGCTTTTATCAAAAACTTGCTTGCTTTGCCCGAGAACATTGTACCGCTAAATGTTATTCCCATAGGATATCCGGCAGAAGAGCCTACCCCCAAAGATAAGTGGAAACCGGAGAACGTCCGTTATGATACGTGGTAATTCCCTATAATACAAGAAGGTATCTGAACAAATATCAGATACCTTCTTATTTAAATAACTAACTATGTTAGCAATGATAACTAACTATGCTAGCACTCATAACATAGTATGTTAGCGATGATAACTAACTATGTTATTTAGCTCTTCTTTGGCGACCTTGTGAGCGCATGCTCTGGTACTTCTTGTACTGCTCTTCGGTAAGGATGCTTTTTATTTTCTCGTCCGATTTCTTCCGTTTGGCTTCCATCTCTTCGCGTGAAGGTCTTTGACCGTTTTTGTTGTTCGCTGGTCTCATCTCTTCCATAGCCTCTTTAAACTGTTTGGCTTGCGTTTCATTCAATCCCAATTCGGTAACCATCTGTTCCATACGTTGTGAGCGGTCCGGTCTTTGTCCCTTTTTGTCCTGAGCCATGCATGCAGCTGAGCTGAGAAGCAGCACAACGGCTAAACTGAAAATTTGTTTCTTCATAATTGTTTCATTTATTAGTTTCATAACATACTTATGACCCATTTAGTTGGCTAAAGTTTAGTCTGTATGTATTAAAAATCTACGAATACCTGAAATATATCGACTAAATGCCTGTTTTACTTTTGTTTTATGGCAGATAAGGCTTGTTAGGTATGTACGGAGAGATACCAAAGACTTCTGATATTGAACAAAACACAGTAAAAAGAGAATTCACTGTAGGTAAATATTGTTGTACTTTTGCCTTCAAATTTAAGAAAATAGTTTATGATTCAAACAAATGTACTTTATAAAAAGAACAGGGCGCTATTTAGTTACGATGCGTTCTTACTGGTATTGCTTGGAATGCTTACGGCATTTGGCCCTTTCGTTACAGATATGTATTTGCCTAGTCTTCCTTCGATGGAAGCCTACTTTGCCACCACCTCTTCTATGGTGCAACTGGGTTTAACCTTTAGTATGATAGGTTTAGCCGTAGGGCAGATTATTTTTGGTCCGTTAAGTGATAAATATGGACGAAGGCCGCTTTTATTAGCCTCCATGTGGTTGTTTATTATCTCCACGGTAGCCTGTGTTTTTGCTCCTACTATCTTTGTTTTTGTAGTGTTGCGTTTGTTGCAGGGTATTGGTGGAGCAGGGGGCATTGTTATCTCCCGTTCTATTGCAACCGACCGTTACGGAGGAAAGGAATTAGCAAAGATGCTGGCGGTAATAGGAGCGATTAATGGCATTGCGCCGGTTACAGCTCCTGTAATAGGAGGGCTTCTGACGGAGCATGTAGGTTGGCAGGGTATTTTCGGAGTATTGTTGGCTTTAGGCCTTGTCTTACTGGCGGGCTGTTTTCGCTTTCGGGAGTCGCTTCCCCTGTCTCGTCGTTCTTCCAAGGGTTTGCTTCATACCTTTGGTAGTTTTAAAACGATTGTACGTAACCGCCGTTATTTATTTTATGTTTTGCAATTAGGTTTTGCGCAAGGAGTCCTGTTTGGCTACATTGCTTCATCCCCGTTTATTATACAACAGCATTATGGCTTTTCTCCATTTATGTTTAGTATTTGCTTTGGCATTAATGCGGTAGCCATTGGCATAGCGGCGGCCTTATCTGTTAAATTCCGTAGTCAGGAAAGAGGTACAAGGGTAGGATGTGTAGGAATGTGTGTATTGGCCGTCTCCCAACTTGTGGCTTTATATATGAATGTGCCTTTCTGGGTGTACGAAATGTTGATGATAGCACTTTTGTTTGTAATGGGACTAACGTTCACTACTTCTACTTCGTTGGCCATGAGTTGCGAGAGGGATAATGCCGGAGGAGCGTCTGCTTTATTGGGAGCTATTTGTTTTGCTTTCGGAGGAATTGTTTCTCCGTTAGTGGGCGTAGGGAATATCTTAGTCTCTACAGGAGTTGTGTTTGTGGTGTGCGCCGTCTGTTCTTTATTGTGTGCGTTGTATGCCGAACGGTGGAAAGTGCGGTAGCTAGCAAGGTAAATGATAAAAACCGTGGTATGTAAGGGAGCTTTGTGATGTCCATTTCCTGTCCATACCACGGTTTTTGATGAATAAAGCAATCTGTATAAAAGTTGAATGATGCGTTTCTTCTTTGTATAGGATAAATTGATTTATCTAATAATCGCTTTCTCCGTTTTGTTTCTGCATCCGTTTCCTTCTTTTATTGGATGAACTGATTCTTTTGCAACCATTTCTTCACTTCATCCTGCGCTTTGTTTACCTGTCCGCCACGGATGGGGAGTCCTTCCGTTACGGTAGACTGGGGACAAAGCTTTTTAATGTCCTCCACACTATGTCCCATGCGGCTTCCTCCGTGTGTCATGAACGGAGCAATCGTCTTGCCGGACAAATTGCTGTTTGACAGGAATGTAGCAACGGGAGGCGCCACAGTGCCCCACCAACAGGGAGAGCCTACATAAATCACATCATACTGTGTGAGGTTTGCAGGCAAGCCCTTCAAAGCCGGTTTATAGTTCTCGTTAATTTCTTTTTTGGCCTGGTCTACTACCGCTTTATACTCTGCGGGATAAGCCTTTACCGTTTCAATTTGGAAAATGTCCGCTCCGGTTTCTTTTTGAATCTGTTCCGCCACCACGCGTGTGTTGCCGCTGTAAGAGTAATAGACTACCAACGCCTTTTTCCCTGCGCTTTGCCCGTAAAGTACGGTCGTGAATGCTGCCATAATCAATGATAAAATAAAAGTTCGTTTCATACTCGGTTTATTAATTAAGTGGATATCCTTCAATTCTTTGCGACAAAGGTATGCACTCTTTTCCGATAAAGAAGTATCTGGATTACGGAAACATTTACCCAAATTACTTATTCTCAAACATGTAAAAAAGAAGGGGCTACCCGAGAGAGCCCCTTCATGGTGAAATGGAAAACTATACTATTTATTAATAACCCGGGTTCTGTCCGTATTCGGCTGCATTGTAGATGGCATCCAGGAACTTTTGCGGAATGGGTCGGAGGTAGTTGGTGGGCTTAAAGCTTTTCGCCGCACGCGGATTGTATTCCTGTAAACGTGCTTCGAAGGCTTTGTTACGCTTTAACAGATACCAACGGCTGAATTCACCGCAAAGTTCTCTTGCATATTCGTCATATATATAGTTCATATCTACGGATGCGGGTGCATTGCTCGCTCCGGCGCGTTCCCGCAACACATTCAGGTATTGGGAGGCGTCGCTTTTGCCCAACCGGACGGAAGCCTCGGCGGCAATCAGATACACTTCGGCAAAACGCATGATGGTCATATCCACCGTTTTCCGTTGGGCGTTGGAACCGAAATACTCTTTTCCCGGCATATTGAATTTGGAAAGTGCCGGATACATGGAGGTTTCCAGTTCTACTACCGACCCGTTGATGGTGGTGGTGGCTTTAGGCGTACCGTCGGCTTCGTATAAATCGAACGCATTGATAACGAAGCAAGGATATTGCGCTTTCTGTTCCGGCGTCAGGGTGTTAAGGGAAACATACACGGCATATTGCCAGTCTTCGCCTGCGGCGGGAGCAGCCATCGGCATGTCCGGGTGAAGGATGTTTCCGTCCGTATCGTCCTGATTCGTATAGGCCGTGCCTTCCGCGTTCCATACTCCCAACTCGTCCGTAGAGTTGTTGATAAGTTCGAAGTGAGGATATAGTTTGGCGCCGACCCACTTGGTATCGATGCCGAATTTCTTACATATCGCATCGGTCAACTGATAGGTTTCTCCCCATGTTTCGTAGCTGTAAGGGTAATTCCAGTTCGGTTTTCCGGAGCTGTCGTAAATAGGCTCGCTATTGTAGTACGACAAGCACGACCAGCCGGAATAGGCCGAAATGAATGAATATTGGAAACGCTTATCTTTGGGGTCGGCAGCCATACATTGTAACAGGTATTTCGACGGAAGAAACACATTGCTGTTCGGACGGCCGTAGACAAAGTTATTAGTCTTGTCCACCAATCCGAGGTCGGTGTAAGTTCCTAAAGAGGGCAAGAAGTGTCGGAACACTTCCGATTGCGTGTATCCGGCATTGTAAGCGTCGGAGTTACGGTTGGCTCCGGCTGCGATAAACAAGGCTTCCGGATTGTTACGGTTGTTCTTTTCGTTGAAAACGTCGGCAAAGTCGCTGTACAGGAAAGCTCCGTACCGGTCTTTCTCTTCAATGAATTTCGTGGAAGTCTCATAAGCCAGTTCCAGATACGATTTGCCCTCGTCCGTCAGGTTGTAGGCGGCCCCTTGAATGTAGGCGCGGCACAGCAAACCTAAGGCGGACTTCTTGGTTACTCGTGCGTAACTGTCGTTCCAGGAGGTAGGCAGATTGGCCACGGCATACTTTAAATCCGCAACGATGGTGGCGTAAATGTCGGCGTACGTACTGCGGGTAGGATAGAGTTCCGGTCCGGAAGTCGCTTCGTTCAGCGAAAGGGTAATCTCGCCGAACTGCTCCACCAGTACGGAATAGTAATAAGCGCGGAGGCAACGCGCCTGAGCAACGCTTTGTGTAAGTGTGGTCGGGTCGGCATCCGTTACCTTTTCGGCCCGGTCAATCACGGCGTTGCACATGTTGATGGTATTATAACCGAAAGTCCACACTTTTTCTACGTACGATTTGTTGGCCGGCAACTGTTCGTAATACAGTATTTCGCTGGAGCTGGTTCCGTTTTTAGGAGCCTGCCACAAGTCCGTGCCGCCTTCGCTCATAATTACATAATCGCTGCTCTGGTAAAACGTGTTGATAAGCGGCGTATAGCATTGGTTTACCAGGCCGCTATACACTTCGTACGATTCCAGTTTTTCATCGCCGGTAACTTCGTTCGGGTTGTATTCATCTAGTCCGCAGGCGGTTGTTAAGAATACAGAAGCGGTAAAAAGTGTCCATTTGAATATCTTGTTTTTCATCATTTCTGTCATTTAAAAAGTTAAGTTTACACCGAATACCAATTCCTTTGATAGGGGGAAGTTGACGCTTCCGTCCATTTCAGGGTCGTAATCTTTCACATATTTGCTGGGCGAGAAGACGAACAGGTTCGTAATGGTTCCATATACACGGAGGTTGGAGATGCCCACCTTGTTGCAATATTTCCGGGGCAGCGTGTAGCCCAGCGTTACGTTCTTTATCTTCCAGAACGAACCGTTTACGTAGTACGTGCTGGTGTAGTTGTTGTAATCCTGAAACTTGGTGTTGGCCCTTGCAGCCGGGAACAATACATGTTGGTCGGCCTCTATCGTGGTGTCGTAATAAGTAAAGTAGGTAGGGAAATTGTACGTTGTTCCGGCAGGGTCGTACAATCCGATAACCTTGTCATATTTCATCATCTGTCCCCATCGCGCATACAGGAATACGGACAAGTCGAAGTTCTTATACGTGAAGGTGTTTTTGAAACCTCCGCTCCAGTCGGGATTCTTGTGTCCCAACACTTGCCGGTCGGAGCCGTCCCGTTGGGTATACGGATTATCGGCGGTAATGTCTACCCGTTTCGTGGTTACCTTTCCGTCTCCGTCCGTGGCTTCTTCTTCGTAATAATACCCGTTGGCGTCATGTTTCACGCTGGCGTATTCCACTTTCACATCGCCGGGCTTGCATCCGAATAATGCCGCCGTTTCGGCTTCGCTATATTGCCAGATGCCTTTAAACAGGTAACCGTAGTACGAATAAATAGGAGAGCCCAGTTTCCATACCAAGTCGCTGTTCTTGGCGTTAATCATCATATCCTGTCCTTCGGTAAGCGCCGTAATCTTTTCTTTGTTCTTGGCAAAGGTCAGGGTCGAGGTCCAGGTAAAATCCCTGTTGGTAATGTTATGGGTGGTCAGCGCTACCTCGATACCTCTGTTCTGGGTCTTACCCAGATTGGCGTTCATCACATACGGGGTGGAAGCGTTATAACCTCCCATCGTATTCGGCATGTTCACACTCATGATGACGTCTTTGGTAATGGTATTGTAATAATCGACGGTCAGGTCGATGCGGTTGCTCAGGAACGAAGCGTCCAGTCCGATATTCGTATTGTAAGAGCGTTCCCAAGTCAGCTTAGGATTGGCTATATTCTTGGAAAATAAGGTGGTGGGTACTTTCTGCCCGCTAATATTGGTAGCGCTTTGTTCTATTCCCGATACGGCAGAATACGGATTGATACCCGCCGTAGTTCCCGAAATACCCCATCCGATACGCACTTTCAGGTTGTCCAGCCAGCTTTGGGTAGGTTCCATAAACGATTCGTCCGAGATTCTCCATCCGGCCGATACGGCGGGGAAACTATCCCACTGGTTGCCTTTGGCCAGACGGGAGGAACCGTCCCACCGGCAGGAGGCGGAGAACAGGTATTTACCTTTGTAACTGTAGTTTACACGTGCCACAAATCCCATTCCCTTCGACATGGAGTATTTGCCGGTTAATGATTTGTTATTGATATTGTCTCCGTTCAGTCCATACCACAATAATTTATTGTCCGAAATGTTTGTTCCGTACATGGAATAGTCTTCCGATTGGTTGTGGTTGTAAGTGCTCACTCCGGTAAGGGTGATGTCATGGTCGTTATCTATCACGGTGTGGTATGTAACGATGTTCTCCCATTTATAGTTGTAAGAGTTCGGCGTAGATACGGTTGCGTTGACTTGGTCCGTGCCTTTACCGTTCTTCAAATAGTTGTAAGAATCTATACCGCTGAACTTTCCTGTGCGGGTGCTAGAGTAAGAACCTCCCAGCATGGAACGGATGGAGAGTCCTTTTATGGGTTTGTAGTCAATGTACGCATCAATGTATATGCGTCCTACATTCGACTGGTTTTTGTACACTCCGGGCTGTTCGTCCGCCAGGATGCTGGGGTTGGTATCCGTATTTCCCGCTACCGGATATAAATTAATCTTCCCGTTTTCATCGTATAACTGACCTAAAGGGATGGCCCGTAAAGCATCTTCCAGCACTCCACTTCTGGCATTGCGGTGGGTGTAAGAGGCTTGTATATTGATACCCGTATCAATCCATTGGTTGATGTTTTGGTCGATACGCAGACGGCTCGAATAAACCTTGTAATTATCGTTCTTATACATACTCCGTTCGTCGGAGAAATTCAGGGAGAAGTAAGCTTTCGTCTTTTCGGTTCCTCCCGAAACAGACAGACTGTAATTCTGTTCGAAACCCTTGCTGAGTACGGCGTCGGCCCAGTCAATCCATTGATTGTTCTGTACGGCCGCCAACTCCGAGGCGTTATTGAACAAATCGCCCAACTCTGTGCTGGCTCCGATAGCCCGTGCCGCGTCGCGGCGCACCTGTATAAACGACTCTCCCGAACGCATTTTCGGTAAGGTTTCCCAACCGGTGAATCCGGCGTAGGCATTGAAGTTTATCGTAGCCTTTCCTACTTTTGCCCCTTTCGTGGTGACAATAATCACACCGTTGGCTCCGCTTGAACCGTAAACAGCGGTCGAAGAGGCATCTTTCAATATCTCTATCGATTCGATATCGTTCGGGTTCAGGGTGTTGATATCTCCCGGCATCCCGTCGATAATGTAAGTAGGCCCTCCGCCGGTAGCTTTTCCGTCGTCGTCCATTTGCAGAGAGCGTGTTCCCCGCAGCTGGATGGTACTGTTGGCGCCGGCCTGTCCCGATGATTTGGTGATATCCAGTCCGGCAATCTTTCCTTGTAAAGCATCCATCGGTCTGGAACCCGGATTCAATGTAATATCGTCTCCTTTCACGGACGCTATGGCACCGGTTAAATCGCGCCTCTTCACGGTTCCGTAACCGATAACCACCACTTCGTCGAGTAATTTGTTGTCCGGTTGCATTTTAATAACGAGGGGCGCGTTGCCAATGGTTACATCCTGCGTTCGGTAGCCGATGTACGAAACTTCCAGCGTATTGTGTCCGGCCGGAACGTCGAGAGAGAACTTACCGTCGAAGTCGGTGATGGTACCGGTAGTAGTGCCTTTTATTAAAACCGAGACACCGATTAGCGGTTCTCCTTTTTCGTCGATAACACTACCTTTCACTATCCTTTGCTGTTGTTGTACAGTCTGCGTGGCCTGTACATTGCTTTGAGCCGCAAAAGAATTTGTCGGGAATGCCAGGCAGATAACTGCCGATACCCCCAGAATTGTAGGGATGGCACGTAGGGCATGGCCCCATGCGTCTTGAAAGAAGACGCGATAACTTTGCTCTTTTTTCATCTTTTTCGGGTTAACAAAATAGTTTTTAATACTTGTTTTTATAAGAATACATTGTTACGAGATGTGATATTTTCTATCATTTCGCCCTGATTTTGTCTTTTGAGAACAAATAACTCGTAAAATGTTTCATGAAAAGATAAAAAAAGTGAGAGTCTTATTAAGTTGAGAGTGGAGAGTTGAGAGTGGAAAGTTACATCCATATTACGTCTACGAGAGACGTTGCCATGTAGAAGATGACGTTCAACGGCAGCGGCCGTACCGCTCGTTATCGGATGATAGAAACTCTCTTTCTTTTATTTTATTGCAGACTGTTATAAGGAATAGGGCTTATGATAGTTTGGAGATTCTCAAATAAAATAACGCATAAAAAAGGCGGTGGTTTTTCTTCCGCCGCCCCAAAAACATCCTTATATCTTTTTGAAACATTTTTACTTTATCGCCAACTCCATTATAATGGCAGATTTCAGGATTTAATCCACGTCAGTTTATGCCAAAGACTTTCTAAGGGCCCCTGCTTATGGGATTTGAGCCACCATTTACAAAACTGAACCTGCAACAAGAAGAACACAAAAGCAACAACAAGACTCAGCGTAAAACCGCAATAAGGCGCAAGATACAGCCCAATCGGGAAGTAAATCAACGCACCGCCAATGGATTGGGTGATATAATTCGTTAAACTCATTTTTCCATAATATGTAAAGTTCGACGTCGATTTCCTAAATTTGCTCTTTTGATATAACAATACAAAGGAAGCAACCAATACAAATGTAAAAGCAAACTTTTGCCACATATCAAATACAACTCCCACGGTTTGTGATACCATCTGTGTTTCACTGCCCGACAGCAAACTTTTCAGTTCATACAACGGTGCGAATGCGATGGCTGATATAATAAGAATTTTCATCCAACGTGTAAGATTTGCTTCTGTAGTGATAAAGAGTTGTTTGCGGCCAATTAAATAACCGAGTATAAACAGCCCCGCTGTTTGTAGGAAACGACCGGCGCCCACTGCCCATAAAAAGCTCGCTTTCTGTCCTAAGGTGATATTACCCAGAATGAACTTTAAAAAGTTTCCCTCTTTTGTATAGTCTGCCACTGTTTCATACATAGCACTGACTCCCAAATCCGGCAATTGATAGGAGGGATTCACCAGACTTGCTATATAATGAAACCATTCTATCGGTTGGATTAAGAAAACGATGGAGGCGATTAATATCGCTTTATCGCTCCATTTACGAACAAGGAACAGAAAAACCCCAACCACAGCAAACAAAAGAAAAACATCCCCTGCAGGGAAAAACGCCGCATTGAGTGTTGCAAACAAGGTAAGAAGCAACAACCGCCATAAAAAGCGATAGCCGAAATCTTTTCCTTTCTTCTCCTGATTTGTATATTGAACGTAAAACGTGAAACCGAAAAGCAATGCGAAAATTGCATAAGACTTTCCGGCAAAAAGAGAAAATATAACAGTTTCCACTCCCGTGTCCAAGACATTGAGCCATTCCGGCTGGGCCGAAGGAGCCGGATAAACCGGAAAAATGAAATGTTCGATATGATGGACTAACAGGATAGCCATCACCGCAAAACCTCTCAGGGCATCTACAACCTCTATACGAGGTGATTTTGAAATCATTGATTCAGACATTTGGTTAGATTGCAAAAATAGGATATTTTGCTGAAAAGTCCCCTTTATTATATCAACTTATCTTATTTCTTGTCCCTTACTTGTTCGAGCTATTCGTTGGAGGTATTCTCTCCGGAAGTTTCAAATGTCAAATGGGCGAACACCTCTCCGTTGCGGCTCCGTGCCAATGTTTAGTGTTGGCCGGAATGTGTATCACATCGCCGGGAAGCACCTGCATGCCGTTATCGTCTGCCGCACCATCTGCCCATAACAGTTCCGCGTCTTTATATCTATTCTTTTTCTCCTTATCATTAAACGTTAAACTCCTTGCAGTGAAGGAAGAATGTAAGGACGTTATGGGGGGAATGCTCTACTGCAACTTCTTTGAAGAACTAGTGCGTAGGGGAAGAAAACGTAGAGCATCCACTACCTGTTTTTATATGCTTTGCTGCATGGAACAAGTTATCGTATAAATCGATGAAATCGCTGCTTGAACCGCTGTTTCTTACTATGAGTCAGGTACTTGAGAGGAAAATGAAAAAAGCGCGTCAAAAATGTCCGAGACCTATAAGAGTTTGAGAGGTCAATTTGGGGGGGTGGAAGGTTAATGCGTTGATTATGAGCTCTGCGTCAAAAATTTATATACCTTTAGAAACTAAATAGTTTAGAAGAGGAAAATGGGGGGAGAACCTAGTAATTAAAAACCAAAGGGTCTACCGATTGTTTTTAATAGAGTTTGCATCTACAATTACTTTAGGAGAAATCTTCACCGGCTCTACCGATTGTTTGGATAAGGCTTACTACCAAGAGTGAGGAAAAAAACGGGAAAGAGACTCGTCTTGCTAGCTTGGATGTAGATTGAAGATATTTGAGTGACAACGAACGAATAGATAAGGAAAAATGATAAAATCGCCATTGTAGAGTACGATTTTTATATTAAAATTGCCATTTGGGAAATATTTTCTATATTTGCAAATAAACAAAGGACTGTATGGAAACCATAAAGAGAATACTTCAGGACAAGATAACCGATAGAATAGCACCGGGCAAAGCCGTATTGATATTCGGAGCGCGGCGTGTAGGAAAAACGGTTATGATGCGGAATATCGTGAACGCTTATTCCGGACGGACAATGATGCTCAACGGCGAGGATTATGATACGCTGGTTTTGTTGGAAAACCGGACTATAGCTAACTATCGGCATCTGTTGGAAGGGATTGACCTGTTGGCTATCGACGAGGCACAGAATATTCCACAGATTGGTAGCATTCTGAAGCTGATTGTAGATGAGATTCCGAATATAAGTGTTTTGGCTAGTGGCTCATCTTCATTCGATTTGCTCAACAAAACGGGCGAACCGCTGGTTGGACGCAGTACGCAATTCTTGCTTACACCTTTTTCGCAGCGAGAGATTGCACAAGTGGAAACTGCACTTGAAACACGCCAAAATCTCGAAGCTCGTTTGATTTACGGTTCCTATCCGGAGGTGGTGATGATGGATAACTTTGAGCGTAAGACCGATTACCTGCGCGATATTGTCGGAGCGTATTTGCTGAAGGATATTTTAGCTATCGATGGATTGAAAAACTCAAGCAAGATGCGTGACCTGTTACGGCTGATTGCTTTTCAGTTAGGCAGTGAAGTTTCCTATGATGAATTGGGAAAGCAGTTAGGTATGAGTAAAACGACCGTTGAGAAATACCTCGACCTGTTGGAAAAAGTGTTTGTCATTTATCGTTTGGGAGCCTATTCGCGTAATCTTCGCAAAGAGGTAACGAAAGCCGGGAAGTGGTATTTCTATGATAACGGTATCCGTAATGCCATTATCGGGGCGTTTTCGCCATTGGCTATCCGGCAGGATGTAGGAGCGTTGTGGGAGAATTACATTATCGGTGAAAGGCGGAAGGCGAACTTTAACGAACGATTACATAAAGACTTTTATTTCTGGCGGACTTACGATAAGCAGGAAATTGACCTTATAGAGGAGAACTCGGAACAGCTGACGGCTTTGGAGTTTAAATGGGGAAACAAGATGCCGACTGTACCAAAAGCTTTTCAGGAAGTGTATCCTCATGCAGAATTCCAGGTTGTAAATAGGGATAACTATCTGGATTTTATATAATCGCAAGCATTATAACTCTTCGCGGTGCATCTTTGCGTTTGCTTCAGAATATGGGCCTATGAAAGAACGATAGGTTACTGCGAAAGAGTCAGGCCGAAAGACTGTTTGTATGGGGTGATTTGCTACCTGTTTATATGTTTGTTGTATGAAACAAGTTATCGTATAAATCGATGAAATGGCTACCTAAACCGCTGTTTTTTGCTATAAGTCAGGTACTTGAAAGGAAAATGAAAAAAGGGTGACAAAAATGTCCGAGACCTATAAGAGTTTGGAAGGTCAATTTCGGGGGGGGGTGGAAGGTTAAAGTATTGATTACAAGTTCTGTGACAAAAATTTATGTACCTTTAGAAACTAAATAAATTAAAAGAAGCGAGTAGGAGAGAGATACTCGCCTCTTTTGCCGGAGAAGTGTGGTGGCATCCATGCGAAGTTTTTTTTAGTAGAGTATATTTCCTGTTATGCCCGTACCGACCTGAATCTTTCGGAGCATTTCACTACTCTTTTTAGTCTTTTCTTTTAATGCCTACTATCATATTGCTGTTTCTTACCTTCTCATTGCAAGGAAATCGGTAACCATACATCTCCAGTTCAGCTTTTAAAACTTTCTTTTTAGGTAGAATGTAGCGGAATTGGAAGGCGGAGTTGATGATTTTCATTCGGTCCGAACGATAAGAGTTGTCCTTCTCTTGTTCCAGCTCCTGCATTAAATAATAGATTTCAGTTTCGGTTAATTTCTTTACATTCTCAAAGGTGAGTTCTTTTAAATGAATGTTACGTTCCATAGTGATAATACGGTCGCTTTATACGACTTCCTGTTACAAATATAACGATAAAAAGCTTTTCTTGATACGTTGTAAAAAGATGCTTTTACGAAAGTTTAACTCCGCTCAAGTGCTTGATACTCTCCTTATTGAAGGGCTGTTTATATAGAATGATTCGCATGGTTGAAAGATTGCATAAGTGATTTAATAATCAGAAAAAGAGCCTTTTGTTTGTATGAAATCAAACGGCAGATATAGAGAGGAGAACAACGAAAGAATTGTTTTTAAGTACTAGCTTTACTATAAAATATCTTAATTTGTTTGTGTTGTATGATGATGTTCGTATATTTGCGAACAATATATCATGATATGGAAGAAAAGAAAGATTATACAACTACGCAAGAACAGTTGGCACGGTATGCAAAAGCATTGGGACATCCTGCCCGAATTGCCATTATGCACTTTTTGGCAAAGCGGGAAACTTGCTATTTTGGTGATATTCACGAAGAGTTGCCTATTGCTAAAGCAACCGTATCGCAACATTTGAAAGAGTTGAAAGAGGCCGGACTGATACAGGGTGAAATAGAAACACCCAAAGTGAAATACTGTATCAATCGTGAAAACTGGAAATTAGCCCGTGAGCTTTTTAAGGAGTTCTTCGGTCAGTGTGTATGTAAATCGGGGGAATGCTGTGAATAACAGCCCCTTTTTTTGAAATAAATGTTCGTTGTTTTGCGAATTACGTTTAACTAAATAGAATACATGAAATGATGGAAATTAAAGTTTTAGGAACAGGGTGTGCTAGCTGTAAAGCATTGTATTTGGCAGTGGAGCAAGTAGTAAAAGAATTGGGTTTAACGGCTGAAATCACCAAAGAAGAAGATTTGATGAAAATAATGGAGTACAATGTGATGACGCTCCCGGCCCTTGTTGTGGATGGGAAAGTTGTGGCAAAAGGAAAGATATCGGCGAAGGAAATAAAAACAGTATTAACCAAATAAAAGAGATTGTTATGAAACGATTTTTATTCCTTTCTCTCGTTAGTCTGTTTTTTGTTGCCGGAATGGCACAAGTGCAAACAGGCAGGTATGTAGAAGTACTTTATTTTCATGGGAAACAGCGCTGTGTAACTTGCAGGGCAATTGAGAAATACACGAAAGAGGTTGTGTATACTGATTTTGCGGAGTTGGTAAAGAATGGGAAGGTGCGTTTTAAGGATGTGGATATTTCAACTCCCGAAGGTGAAAAACTGGCCGATGCGTATCGTGTAAGTTGGTCTTCTTTGTATGTAAATGGTTGGAAAAACGGCATAGAAGAGCGGAATGATATGACACGGTTCGGTTTTCAGAACGCGAGGAATAAAACAGATGTTTTCAAGCAAGAGTTGAAGAAGAAAATAAATCAGTTACTAAAATAATCTCTGCCTTATGGAATATCTGCAAAGCTTATTAGATAATAGCGAGATTCCTGTTATTACTGCATTTTTGCTTGGTTTGCTGACGGCTGTAAGTCCTTGTCCGTTGGCTACTAATATAACTGCTATCGGTTTTATTAGTAAAGATATGGATAATCGTAATCGGATTTTTAGAAATGGCATTTTATATACCGCCGGACGTGTTTTAGCTTACTCTGTTTTGGGAGCGGTGCTTATTATGATACTTCGTAATGGTGCGGATATGTTTTCTATTCAAAAAGAGATAAGTTTGTGGGGTGAATTGTTGCTCGCTCCGGCATTGATAGTGATAGGCTTGTTTATGCTATTCGGAAATAAACTACACCTTCCTAAATTTGGTTTTTCCGCTACGGAAAAGACTGAAAAGTTAAAAGGTGGATGGGGTAGTTTGCTGTTAGGCGTTCTGTTTGCTCTGGCCTTTTGTCCTACCAGCGGATTGTTCTATTTCGGTATGCTGATTCCTATGTCTGCAGCCGAGAACGGGGGATATTTGCTTCCGGTTGTTTTTGCGTTGGCAACAGGACTTCCGGTTATGCTTGTTGCTTGGATACTGGCGTATAGCATTGCCGGAATAGGAAGGTTCTATAATAGAGTGCAAATTTTTCAGAAGTGGTTTAATCGTATTGTTGCGGTTCTGTTTCTTCTTGTGGGTATTTATTATGGACTTATTAATTTGGATATAATATGATACAAAGATTTGCCGACTGGCTGGTCTATGGCGTTTTTGGATTGAATGCGGAAACACCTCTTGGAACAGCCGTAAACTTTTTCTTTTATGATACGATAAAGATATTGATATTGTTATTCTTTATCAGTGTACTCATGGGGATTGTAAATGCCTACTTCCCGATTGACCGTCTGCGTAATTATTTGACCTCACGCAAATTGTACGGGTTGCAATATTTCTTTGCCGCCTTATTCGGGGCAATCACTCCCTTCTGTTCCTGTTCTTCCATACCTTTATTTATCGGATTTGTAAAAGGAGGCATACCTTTGGGAGTTACTTTTGCTTATCTGATAACCTCCCCTTTGGTTAACGAAGTGGCTGTAGCGATGTTCATCGGTACGTTTGGCATTCGCATTACGGCTATTTATGTAATTAGTGGTATTTTGTTGGGTATGATAGGCGGATTTATATTGGGTAAGATGAGGTTAGAGCCGTATTTGAGCGATTGGGTAAAACAAATACAGCAAAATTCCTCCAAAGAGTCCGGAACGTGGGAAAAGGAACACACACCTTTCGTTAAACGGCTGCCTGCTATAATGCAAGAGGCATGGAGCATTGTCAGAGGTGTGCTGTTGTATATCATTATTGGTATTGGCATTGGTGCGTTGATGCACGGTTATGTGCCGGAAGGATTTTTTGAACACTATATGTCTAAAGATAATTGGTTCGCTGTTCCTATATCTGTTATTTTGGCGGTTCCCATGTATGCCAATGCTGCCGGAATAGTACCTGTTATTGAGGTCTTTGTGGCAAAGGGCATTCCTGTAGGAACAGCTCTGGCTTTTATGATGGCGGTTGTAGGACTGTCACTTCCTGAAGCAACCCTGTTGAAGAAGGTAATGACGTGGCGATTGATTGGAATCTTTTTTGGAGTGATTACATTTTTCATTATTCTTTCCGGCTATTTATTTAATGTCATCTTATAAAGATTCCGCACTTGATGATATCGGAAAAATAACTAATAATGTTAGACGGCATAACTAATAATGCTGTAGGGTGTAACATTATTAGTTATTTGAACAACTAATAATGCTATTTGATTGCCATACATATTGTTGGCGGAGTTCCCGGTATGCTTGAAGTTCCGTTTGCCAGCCGGCACGGATTTCTTCTTCCTGTTTTCTTTGTGTTTCCGGTCAGGCAAGATGGGGTGGATTTTGGCATTGCGGATAAGCGGTAAGGATTCAATGTTACGGAGGAAAGAACTGAAGTTTTTACTTTTTTCTTTCCTCTGTTTGTCACAGAATTCATCTTTTTTATGTACTTTTGCAGTCGAAAGAGGTATACAGCCTCTCCCTGTAAATGAAAAGACAAGAGCATACATCTTATTTCTATTTTTATCCTTTTATACACATACGTCTTTCACGCTTCCACCAATGGGGAAGGGAAAACTCCGATTAGATACTAAAACTTATCTTGTATAGAGTGTACGGTTTCATTCTAGCCCAACTGTTTGGCTTTTCGCATAAACGATAGGGTTCGTGCGGCTATACATACATCTACACTATATATTTCTATTTTTTTAATTCATAAACTATAACGTATGAACAAAATCTGTTTGCTCATAGTGGCGTTTTGTGCGTCATTATGTTCCAAGGGGGTATGCGCTCAGGAAAGAAGAGGACAAGTGATAACCATGGAAGAAATGTTTTCTCTTGCCGACCGGAATAGCAAATCTCTCCGTCCGTTTAACACCGGAATCAAGGAAGCACATGAAGGCGTAAGAGTGGCTAAGAATGCCCGTTTGCCGGAAGTAGACGCTTCTTTATCTTTTAGCTTTTTAGGTAACGGGTGTCTGATAGAACGTGACCTCTCTCACGGAATGAAGGCGCCGATGCCACATTTCGGAAATAACTTTGCGATAGAAGCGTCGCAGGCTATTTATACCGGAGGGGCTGTTTCCAGTGGGATTGCTTTGGCCGAATTGCAGGAAGAAAATGCCCGTTTGGGTTTGGAAACGAACCGGAATCAAGTGCGGTTTCTGCTGGTGGGGTATTACCTCGATTTGTATAAACAGCGCAACCTGCTGCAAGTGTATGAGAAGAATATAGAACAAACCCGGCAGGTGTTGAGGGATATTCAGGCCAAGAGTTCGGAAGGACTGGTACTGAAGAACGACATTACCCGTTATGAATTGTTGTTGGCCAATCTGGAGCTTACCCGTACGCAGATTCAGAATTCTTTATCCATATTGAATACGAACCTGGTCACAATTCTAGGATTGCCCGAAGAGGTGTGGATTGAACCGGATACGACATTGGTGCTCCGTTCGTTGCCGGTGGATAACCGGGAGTCGTGGATACATATGGCACAGATTCAGTCTCCCTCTTTGAAGCAAGTGGCATTGGGGGTGCAAATGAGTAAATACCAGGACAGGATTGTCAAATCCGAACGATTGCCTAAGCTGGCCTTGGTGGCCGGAAACCATTTCGACGGGCCGATTACGATTGAAGTTCCGCCTATCAACCAGAATTTTAATTATTGGTACGTGGGGATTGGTTTGAAGTATAGCCTTTCTTCATTGTATAAATCGGGGAAATCGATTCGACGCAGCCGTTTTACGATGCAGCGTGCGGCAGAGCAGTACGAGGAGGCGAAAGAGCAGACTGAGTTAACCGTAAAAGCTGATTATGTAAGGTATATGGAGGCTTACGAACAGTTGAAGACACAGATTAAAAGTGTGGAGCTTGCCAATCAGAATTATGCTGTAGTTTATAATCGGTATAAAAACGAAATGGCTTTGATTACCGATATGTTGGATGCTAGTAATTCTAAATTGTCGGCAGAAGTGCAGCTGGTTAATGCCCGTATCCAAATCGTATTCAATTATTATAAGCTTCATTTTACATCGGGAGGGCTTATTGAGTGGAGAGTTGAAAGTTGAGAGCTCCTTAAGTTGAGAGTTGAAAGTTGAGAGTGGAGAGTTTTGTTCAATTGAAAATTGAAAGTTGAAAATTGAAAGTGATAGAAAGCTTTTGTGGAGTGAAATGAAAACGTAGCTCCCGATATATTAATGCTTGGCTTTAATGAAAAAACTACTTTACGGAGTGGAGTGCGCTTCTTAATATGGAAAGGAAGCAATAGAATACTTTACTGATTAACGAAGAAGAAAACGTGGAAACACGGGTGGGACTTACCCGACTTGTTTCCCTTTGATAGCATTTTATAAAAATAAATTAGAAGATATTATGAACAAGAAAACAAAAAAATTGGTGTCGAATATAGTGATTGTTTGCGTGTTGGGACTTTGCTTATTGTGGGTCTGTTCCCGTTTTGTCCATTTGGGTAGGGTGGAGTTTACCGATAATGCACAGGTACGCCAGCATATAGTACCGGTAAATTGCCGTGTGCAAGGGTTTATCAAGAGACTCTGTTTTTCAGAGTATCAGGAAGTACGCAAAGGAGATACGTTGGCGGTGATAGAGGATATAGAGTTCCGTTATCGTTTGGCGCAGGCTGAGGCCGATTATCAGAATGCGCTAGCGGGTAATATGGCGATGAATACGTCTGTAAATACCACGCAGAATAATATAGCTGTGTCGGATGCCAGTGTACGGGAAGCTAAAATCCGTCTGGATAATGCCGAACGGGAACACAACCGGTATAAGAATTTGTTGGCGCAGGATGCTGTGACTCAGCAACAATATGATGCGGTGCAGACGGAATATGAAGCTTCGAAGGCCCGCTATGAATTGTTGTTGCGGCAGAAACAGTCTACAACGTTGGTCAAGGAGGAACAGACACTGCGCCTGGAGCAAACGGACGCGGGCATTAAACTGGCGAAGGCAGCGCTGGATTTGGCCCGTTTGAATCTCTCGTATACCGTGGTGCTGGCTCCTTGCGATGGTACCACCGGCCGGAAAGAGGTAAAAGAGGGGCAGCTGGTGCAGCCCGGACAAACGTTGGTCGATATAGTAGACGAGAATGAAAAGTGGGTGGTCGCTAATTATAAGGAGACGCAAACAGCCAAGATACGCGAAGGACAGTCTGTTGAGGTAGAGGTGGATGCCATTCCGGGAGTCGTGTTTAAGGGCACGGTCCGGTCTATTTCCCGTGCTACAGGGGCGAGCTTTTCCTTGATACCTCAAGATAACTCGGCTGGAAACTTTGTCAAAGTAGAACAGCGGATTCCCGTACGGATTGAATTTTCCAAAGAGAATGGAGCGGAGGAGATGAAACGCTTGCGTGCGGGGATGAATGTAGAATGTTTGGTAAATTATTAAACTATGCACGAAACAGGACCTTTTTCTATTCCTTCCATCCGTTCGTTTGTGCCGGAGAAGTGGAAACCTTGGGTTGTGATTGCCATCGTATTGGTGTTCCAACTCTCGGGTGGTGTCTATTTGGCGGCGGTTAGCGAGATGGCGGGTTCCACGGCTTTGCTGCGCGAAGATATTATGATGGCGGGATATGCTTCGATGGTGGGTATGTCGCTTACGTTTACCATCATGTTCCGGTTGAAATTCCGTTTTGCTTCCAAGACCTCGTTGCTGACTTGTTGCATCGCATTGATTCTATGCAATCTGATTTGCATGCATACACGCAGCGTGCCGGTGTTGGTGGCGACGTGTTTCTTTGCCGGCATTTTCCGTATGTGGGGAACCTTCGAGTGTAACTCTACCATTCAGTTGTGGCTTACGCCGAAGCGCGATTTGTCCGTATTCTTCTGCTTCATTTACCTGTTGGTGCAGGGATGCATTCAGTTGTCGGGACTGGCCACCGTATATGTTTCGTTCTGGAGCAAGTGGGAATCGATGCATTGGCTGGTTATTGCCTTGTTTTTACTGGCGATGATGGGCATCATGATACTGTTCCGTACCTATCGTTCCATGCGTAAACTTCCCCTTTACGGTATTGATTGGCTGGGTGGTTTCATGTGGGGCTTGACGGTGATGTGCATTGTTTTTGTATGCGTCTATGGAGAACATTACGACTGGTATGATTCCGATTACATCCGGATGGCCACTGTGGGTGGGGTTGTAGTGCTGGCGCTCAACCTGTGGCGTGCGTCGTTTATACGGCATCCTTTCATTGCCATTGAAACTTGGCGTTTCCGTGCGGTATATCTAACCTTTACGCTTTATCTGGTCATTGAATTTTTGTTGGCGCCTGCACACCTGTTCGAACATATCTACATGGAGTCGGTGTTGGGATTCGATTCCCTGAACTATATCTCCATGAACTGGATTATCCTGTTAGGGGTGGTATTGGGCAGCGTGTTTACCTACCTCACCTTTTCCCGTCGCAAATGGCGATATAAGACGATGGCCGTGATAGCTTTTACCTGTATTACGGGTTATCTGATGTTCTTCTATTTTACCATTGATTACCGCATACCGAAAGAGGCCTGGATGTTTCCGCTTTTTCTGAGGGCTTTCGGATATGTGATAATTGAAATCAGTTTCATTACAATGCTGTCTCGTGTTCCTTTTCAGAACTTCTTTCAGGCCGTGTCGATACAAGGTTTTGCCAGTACCACATTGGCGGGAGTGATTGGTTCGGCTTTGCTGGGACGTATCCTCACGGTGGTGATGACGAGAAATGCCGTTTCTTTGGGCGCTACACTAGACCGGGTGAACCAGACGGCGGTACATCTGCCTTTCGGACAACTGTATGGTGCGTTGCAGGAGCAGGCTTTAATGGTAACAATGAAGGAGTTATATGGTTGGTTGACGTTGCTTAGCCTGTTTTGTCTGCTGATATTCGGTTTGCACGAAAGTTCCATCCGTCCGTATAAGGCCATCCATCCGGCTTACCGTTCTATCCGCCGGTTTGTGAAGCACGAGTTACGTATGCGGGGAGGCTAAACTTTCATCAAATAGAGTTTAGGCGCGCTTCCTCATGACGTTGACAGCGCAACGTCATGAGGTGTATAGCGCAACCTCGCAACGTGCATAGCGCAACCTCGCAACGTGCATAGCGCAACCTCGCAACGTTGATAGCGCAACCTCGCAACGTTGATAGCGCAACCTCGCAACGTGTATAGCGCAACCTCGCAACGTGTATAGCGCAACCTCACGACGCTTTTCTATAAAATCTAAATTGTTCAGTAATAGCGAGTTACTAATTCTTTGGCAACCCCTCTGTTTTTGTAGGAAACAGGTGCGGGTACAATACATACCGTTGGCGGAGTTCCCGGTATACCTGAAGCTCCGTTTGCCAGCCGGTACGGATTTCTTCTTCCGTCTTTCCCGCCTTCAATTGCTGGCGCAGAAGAGTATTTCCTATCAGTTGGTCGAAGAAATGCGGATGGGTAAAGAACGTATCCTGATTTGTGGCGTGATGATAAAAATAGAGCAGGTATTTTAGGGAGAATCCCCGTGGTGCGGGCTCGTTACGTAAATCCAAACCGTAACACTTCTTGTCGCGATACATGGGATTCTTTTCGTATCCGGGTAAAGCGGTCGGTTGAAAACTGAACGCCTCGTTCTTATAATCCGGCGAACCGACTACCTGAAACGGGTAAACAGTACCGCGCCCCACGCTTACCGTGGTAGCTTCGAAGGGACATAAAGAGGCATACAAAGCAATGGACTGCGCATTGGGCAGATTGGGGGAAGGCTTTACGGGGAGGAGATAGGGTTGTCCGTGCTGCCAGTTCTTTACCGGAATGACGGTGAGGCGGCAGGTGTCCGACGTTTCCAGCCATCCTTCTCCGTTAATCATGCGGGCCAGCTCGCCCAACGTGCAACCGTGCAACACCGGAATGCAATGCATACCGACAAAGCTTCGCAGCGATTTTTGCATCACGGGCCCGTCAATCGTATCGCAAGGGTTAGGGCGGTCGAGCAGTAACATCGGTATGCGGTTCTCCGCACAGGCTTGCATCACGTAATGCAGGGTGCTGAGGTAAGTATAAAAGCGGGCTCCTACATCTTGCAAATCGAAAACAACATAGTCGACATCCTGCAACAATGCCGGAGAAGGTTTTTTGTTTTTTCCATACAGGGAGACAACAGGTGTGCCGGTCCGGCTGTCTTTTCCATCCCGGATAGTCTCGCCTGCATCCGCTTCGCCCCGGAATCCATGCTCCGGAGCAAAAACCTTTTGCACCGTCATGCCGGTTTTCAATAAAGTGTCCAGTAGATGAATCTTCTCTTTACCCAATACGGATGTCTGGTTGGCTACTAAAGCGACCCTTTTTCCTTGCAATAAAGGGAAATAGAGTTCTGTCCGTTCGGCTCCGGTTTGCAATGCCGTATCTTGTCGGATAGGTGTAACCTCCTGCTCCGCCTTCCGGTTTTCCGGTCGGCAGGAAAGAGAAAGGATTGCCACTATCAGGCATCCTATTACACCCCATCTTCTAATGTTCTTTTTCATAATGATAGAATCGTCTCCGTGTGTTTCTAAATCCACACATCCACATAAGGTGCAACCCACCCGACAACCATTGGAATGCGGATATTCCCGTTTCAACCCACGCACCCACGTAAGGTGCGACAGCGTAACGACGTGGCTGACTGGGCACAGTTCGCGGTTTCAACCCACGCACCCACGTAAGGTGCGACAAAAGTCCGCTACGGATGAGGCTAACAAAAACCTAGTTTCAACCCACGCACCCGGAACAGCTCCTTTTGCAGTTCTCTATTTGCACACCGTACAATTAAACGGCTGTGTTATAGAAATAAAGTTTTCCATAGAAGTTATTCCGATTCCTTCTGCTATAGAATCGTTTCCTTCTGCTCCGAATTGCCCTCTTCTAGCTTTTCCGTTGAGTTACTTCATACAGTTTCAGCTCCACCGGGCGAACGGATTATTATGTGTATCGCTCATTAGCTGAGTTACTTCATACTGCCGGGATGCATAGTCCTGTATCCCTTCCATACCTCTCAGCTTGCGATGTCCTCTTCGCCTCAGGCTTTCATCACCACCTGGTTGAAGTACGGATAAGGAATTTCAATCTTTTCCTGGTCGAAACGCTCTTTAATAGATTTCAGCAAATCGCATTTCAGTACAAACGCGTCTCCTGTGGAGCCCGCCCAAGCCCATGCCCGTAGCGTAATAGCCGAATCGCCCAGATTCATCACGCGGATAACTACCTGTGGCGTTCCGTTCTTCTTTTCGGCTGCCGTACGGTGGTCTATCAGTAAAGGATGTTTCATTACCTCTTCGCGCATTACCTGTATGGCCTGGTCAAGATTCGTTGTGTACGACACGCCTACCTCGATGAACGAACAGGTTGAGTAGTCGCCGAAAGTAGAGTTAATGATGGTGCTTGAATTGATTTTGCTGTTAGGAATCAGAATCATCCGGTTTTCCGCATTACGGATAACAGTGTGGCGGAGGGTGATTTCCGTAACCGTGCCTACTACCACTTCGTCCACTTTAATATAATCGCCCACTTTGAACGGACGCGAGAAGATGATAAACAATCCGCCTACAATATTGGCCAACGCTTCTTGTGAAGCCAAACCTACTGCCATGGCTAAGATTCCGGCACTGGCAAGAATTGAGTTGCTGACTTTCTCCATACCCGGAATAAGAGATAGAAAGGCGGCAATACCGATAACGTAAATGGCGGCGATAACTATCCGGCGGATAAAACTGACTTTGGTTTCATCCAATACTATCTTACCTTGCTTCTTTAACGAACGCCGGAATAAATACTTGATAATAGCTGTTACCAGACGTACAAACCCGTAAATAATAGCTGCCTTGATGCAAAAAGTAATCACACCGTGAATGGATATGCCGAAAACGGTGGTCTCTAAAATCTCACTTATATTCATTTGTTTTCTAATTTATTTGTAATATTGCACAAAAATACAATAAACATTGATTTTATCTATAAAAAACCGGAAGAAATGGATGCACTATCTCTCATTGATTCGTACTATAAAGAGAATAACAAATTAAGAGACATATTGTTGTTGCACAGTCGTGCGGTAGCTGATAAAGCGCTGTGCATAGCCAAGGCGCACCCCGAATTGAATCTGGATGTCACCTTTTTAGAAGAAGCGGCCCTGCTTCACGATATAGGAATTTTTCTTACCAATGCACCGGATATAGCCTGTTATGGTACAGAACCTTATATCTGCCATGGCTATTTGGGAGCGGAGTTGATGCGGAAAGAAGGTTTCCCCCGGCATGCTTTAGTTTGCGAGCGTCATACTGGTGCCGGCATTTCCCTGCAACAGATTGTGCAACAGCAACTGCCTGTGCCGCATAGGGATATGATTCCGGTGAGTATGGAAGAACAGGTTATTTGTTTTGCCGATAAGTTTTATTCGAAGAGTCGCTTGGAGAAGGAGAAAAGTGTGGAAGGAGCCTTCAAGAGCATCTCTAAATATGGCGAAGAGGGCGTGTTGCGGTTTAAAGAATGGTGCGAACTCTTTCTCTAACTCTAAAAAATAAATTAAAATACTTTGTATTCTTCTTCTATATTGACTGATATTATGTAATTTTGCCGCTCGATGTGTAAACTCTGATTCATGACATCCTTAAGAATCTATATAAATATATCAATACTACTGCTTTTTGTACTATTGCTTATCCCGCAAAGTGCCGATGCGCAACGTCGAAGCAAAAGAAACGCCCCGGCCGATTCTATCAGGACAGAGCGTGTTGCGTCGGATTCTCTTACCGTGGACACTGTTGCTACACAACCTAAAAAGGATGCTTTGGACGCGCCGGTTATTTATGAATCGAACGACTCTACTATCTTTTCGGGACGAAACGCCATCCTTTACGGTTCCGGAAAAGTAAATTACCAGAAGATAGAACTAACGGCGGAAGTCATATCCATGAACCTGGACAGCAGCATTGTACATGCCAATGGTATTAAAGATTCAATAGGTGTAATCAAGGGGAAACCTATCTTTAAGGATGGAGAGACTCCTTACGAATCGGAAACCATGAGCTATAACTTCAAGTCGAAAAAAGGATTCATCAACAATATTACCACAGAGCAGGGCGAAGGATATATTACCAGTCAGAATGCCAAAAAAGGAGCGAACGATGAGTATTATATGGAACACGGACGCTATACTACTTGCGACGACCACGACCATCCCCACTTTTATCTGGCGCTGAGCCGGGCGAAAGTCCGCCCTAAGAAGAATGTCGTATTCGGTCCGGCATGGTTGGTAGTGGAGGATGTACCCTTGCCTTTTGCCATTCCGTTCGGATTCTTTCCTTTCAGCAGTAAATACTCCTCGGGATTCATTATGCCGAGCTATGGAGATGAAACATCGAGAGGATTCTATTTGCGCGACGGAGGTTATTATTTTGCCATCAGCGACCAGATGGACCTGAAGTTGACCGGTGAAATCTATACCAAAGGTTCGTGGGGACTGGGAGCGGCATCCAATTACAATAGGCGTTATAAATATTCGGGAAACTTTAATCTGAGCTATCTGGACACCAAGACGGGAGATAAGAATATGCCCGACTATTCGGAGACAACCAGTTTCAAGATTATGTGGACACACCGCCAAGACCCGAAAGCAAACCCCAATACCAATTTTTCGGCCAGTGTAAACTATGCGTCAACCAGTTATGAGAAGTCAAACTTGAGCAGTTGGTACGACCCGCAGCTCTATTCGCAAAGTACCCGTACTTCCAGTGTCAGTTATTCGCGTACTTTCCCCGACCAGAACCTGACGATTTCGAGTACATTTAACGTATCACAAAATACACGCGACTCCATTGTTTCCATGACCATGCCCGACTTGAACATCTCGTTAGGCCGTATTTATCCCTTTAAGCGTAAAAAAGTAGTGGGCCAGGAGCGGTGGTACGAAAAAATATCCTTCCAGTATACCGGCCAGCTGAGTAACAGCATCACCACCAAGGAAGATTTGATTATGAAATCGGATTTGATGAAGGACTGGCGTAATGGTATGCGGCATAACATTCCAATTAGTGCAACCTTCACCTTGTTCAAATATATCAATGTGGTGCCATCGTTCAATTATACCGAGCGCTGGTATACTCATAAAATAGAACGTAGCTGGGACGAGGTAAACCAAACCGAGGTGCAGGATACGCTTTACGGTTTCAACCGGGTGTATAACTATAACCTGAGCCTTTCGGCCAATACTACTTTATACGGATTCTATAAACCTTCGAAAAAGATATTCGGCGATAAGGTGGAAATGATTCGCCACGTCTTTAAGCCTTCTATCAGTTACAGTATGACTCCCGATTTCGGAGCGCGCAAGTATGGTTTCTGGGACAGTTACATCTATACCGATGCCGACGGGGAGGTGCGGCAGGTAGAATATACCCCTTATGCGGATGGTTTGTTTGGCTATCCGGGTCGGGGAAAGTCGGGAAGCATCAGTTTCGACGTATCCAACAACCTGGAAATGAAAATAAAGTCGGATAAGGACTCTACAGGTGTGAAGAAAGTCAGCCTGATAGATGAACTGTATGCCGGAATGTCTTATAATACAGCGGCTAAGGAGAAACCTTGGAGCGATTTGAATATGCGTTTGCGTTTAAAGTTGACCAAGAAATATACCTTCAACCTGAGTGCGCGCTTTGCTACTTACGCCTATACTTTCAATGAAAACGGACAGGTAGTGGAAGGCAATCGTACAGAGTGGTCGTACGGACGTTTCGGACGTTTTCAGGGAATGAGTCAGAACTTCTCTTATACCTTTAATAATGATACTTGGAAAAAGTGGTTCAGTAAAGATAAGGATAAGGACAACAACTCTGAAAACGATACATCGGATACGGATATAGATGACACGCAATACGACGAGTATGGAAATCCGATAGAGGAAGAGCCTAAAAAGAAGACGGAGGTGAAGGCGGATGTAGATGAAGATGGATACTTGCGTTTCAAGATGCCGTGGTCGTTCACTATTTCCTACGGTATTACCATGAGTGAGGACCGTAGTGCAAAGATTAATATTAAAACGATGCGTTATCCGTATAAGTTTACACAGAATATGAACTTCTCCGGGAATGTTAAGTTAACGGATAAATGGAATGTCTCTTTCTCTAGTGGTTACGATTTCGAGGCGAAGAAAATCTCCATGTCTACCGTCAATATCTCTCGCGACCTACACTGTTTCCAAATGACGGCCGGTATGGTGTTCGGTCCGTTCACCTCTTACAACTTTACCATCAGTGCCAACGCCAGCATGCTGAAAGATGCGCTGAAGTATGATAAGCGTAGTAGTATCAGCAGCAATGTAGAGTGGTACTAGTCGTATAATTGAAAGTTGAAAATTGAAAGTTGAAAATGAAAGAGTTCTTAAGTTGAGAGTGAAAAGAAGCTCCTTGCGAAATGAAAAGCTTTTTCTTTGAAAGTAAAGACCTCTTTAATAGAACGTTTATGAACTCTTCTTCCATATAGTTGAAGAGTCAGTTGGGGTATAGCCTAGTTAACATCGTTTGTTGTAAATAACTGTCCAAGTGGTAACTTTATCCTACCGGCTATACACGCTCAACTAAATGAAAGAAGAACCATTTTAAGTTAGCGCAAACTGGACTTAGCCCCATTGTAAACGACTTTTCAAATAGTTGGTAATCAGTTATATATTGCATAGGCTACTCCAATGATATTGCGTAGGCGTAACTAATGTCGTCCCGTAGGCCTAGCTAATACCCCTTCCGTAAGCCTAGCTAACGACATTGCGTAGGTTATTCCAATAACATTGCGTAGGTTATTCGTTTTTGCAGTCCATAGCAGCTTCATTCTATCAAACGTGATATATGCTTCAACTGAATGAATGCAATACTGGTTGAGTTAGTGATAGGCTGGTTCTTCTTCCATTTAGTTAAAAATAAATGGAAATCCTCTATTCTGATTGATGCCACTCCTTTACTATACGGATGCAAGAGAGGATTCCGGAACACGACACAAATAGGCATTATATGGCGATAACGAACTTTCAAGTAAGTTGAGGAAAAGCCGACAGGCTTTATTTAATGAGAGCGGAGTAACTGGAAATGACAAAAACTAAACGCTTCTTTCAGTCTCCTGGTTTCAATTAAATCACTTCCCGCTTTCCCATTTTCCATAAAATAACTGTATATTTGTGCGAACTTCTAAAAGATAAAACTACTATGGACGTACAGATAGAGGAAAGCTGGAAAAAGCATCTTGCACCGGAATTTGAGAAACCGTATTTCACTACGTTGACAGATTTTGTAAGAAACGAATATAAATTAGGCCCTGTTTATCCGCCGGGTAAACTCATCTTTAATGCCTTCAACCTTTGTCCGTTTGATAAAATAAAGGTGGTGATTATTGGGCAGGACCCTTATCATGGACCGGGACAGGCGCATGGACTCTGTTTTTCTGTAAACGATGGGGTTCCTTTTCCGCCTTCGTTAGTAAATATATTCAAAGAAATAAATAATGATTTAGGTGTTCCGGTTCCTACTACTGGAAATCTGACCCGTTGGGCTAATCAGGGAGTTTTATTGTTGAATGCTACGTTGACAGTGAGAGCACATCAAGCCGGTTCACATCAGCGACAAGGCTGGGAGGAGTTTACCGATGCTGCGATACGTTGTCTGGCGGAAGAAAGAGAGAATCTGGTCTTTATTTTGTGGGGAAGTTATGCTCAGAAGAAAGGGGCATTTATCGACCGGAACAAACATTTGGTGTTAGCTTCCGCCCATCCTTCTCCTCTTTCGGCGTATAATGGTTTTTTTGGAAACAAACATTTTAGTCGCACTAACGATTATTTGGTTGCACACGGAAAAGAACCTATTCAGTGGTAATGATTAAGTTGAGAGTTGAGAGTTGAAGGTGGAGAGTTTTCTTTCACTCTCCATTCTCCACTCTCAACTCTCAACTAAATAAGTGGAATACCAGCTTCCGCACATTCTTTACGCATTTCGTCCGGCCAGATGCTTGCTTGGATTTCTCCGATATGAGCTTTGCGCAAGTAAATCATACAAAGCCGTGACTGACCTATACCTCCTCCGATGCTCAAAGGAAGTGTTCCGTCCAGCAGACGTTTATGGAAATAAAGTTCCATACGTTGTTCCTGTCCGGCAAGTTGGAGCTGACGTATAAGGGCTTCCTTGTCTACACGTATTCCCATGGATGAAACCTCTACCGCGCGGTCCAGAATGCTATCCCAGATAAGCAAGTCTCCGTTCAGTCCCGGAAGTCCGTTTAGTCCCGGGGTTGTATAATCATCATAGTCAGGGGCGCGTAAATCGTGTTCTTTTCCGTCTCCCAACTTTGCGCCTATACCTATAATAAATACAGTGCCGTATTGCTTGGTAATTAAATCTTCCCGTTCTTTAGGCGTTTTGTCCGGATAAAGTTGACGCAACTCTTCCGAGTGAATGAAATAAATCTCTTCGGCCAGGAAAGGTTTGATTTGTGGGTAAGCCTCGCAAACCATGAATTCTGTGCGAAGCATGGCTGCATAAATACGGTTCACTATCTTCTTTAAAAAATCGATGTTACGTTCTTCTTTTGTCATCACCCGTTCCCAGTCCCATTGGTCTACATAGAGTGAATGTAAGTTTCCTAAACATTCGTCGGCACGGATAGCATTCATATCCGTATAAATGCCATATCCTGAATCAATATGGTAATCTGCCAGTGTCAGTCGTTTCCATTTAGCCAAAGAGTGAACCACTTCGGCCTGCATATCTCCCAAATCTTTGATAGGGAAGGATACGGGACGTTCCGTTCCGCTTAAATCATCGTTGATACCCATACCTTTCAGTACAAAGAGCGGGGCTGTAACTCTGCGCAAACGTAGTTCTGCGGAGAGATTTTGCTGGAAATACTCTTTTACTTTTTTGATACCTAATTCAGTTTGCTTTAAATCGAGCAAAGGGGTATAGTGCGAAGGTTTTATAAGATAACTCATCTTTATGAAAATTTGTTTTGTTAGTTATTTCGTTTAATTGTCATTAATAGTCTGCAAATATACAAATTAGATTGAATAATGAAACTAAAACGAATAAATAAATGATATAAAGAAAGAATTATTTTAGATATTGCATGCATTTTATTAGTTTGTTTAGTCTGCTTTTACAATATTTGTTAGAAAAACATTCCCTTAAATATAGGATGAAATCATAATATTTTGTACTTTTGCGAACCAAAAGGCTCCGTAGCTTAGTGAATAGAGCGTCAGATTCCGGTTCTGAAGGTCGTGCGTTTGAATCGCACCGGGGTCACAAAGAATCCTTGTAAGTCAGGTACTTATAAGGATTCTTTCTTTGTTATAGACTTTTCTTTTAGTGCTAATCTAGGCTAAAATAGTTCTTATTTCTGTAGTTGTTGGTTAATTGTTGGTGGAAAAATACTATACTTAATATGCTGACATTCAAGATTGATATTAGAAAAAAAGAAAGAAAAGTTGATGGAACTTACAATGTAAAGATTAGAATAACCACGCCACCTTGTGTGTCACACTTGCGCCACCTCTATGGCATAAGTGTAACACAAGCATGGCATGAAGTTTAGCGTTTTGCTATTTCCGATTTCAGTAATTGGATGTAGGACGGGTCTGTACCGCAGCAGCCTCCGATGTATGTTACTCCGTAATCGAGTGCCTGCAAGGCTTCTTCTACAAAGATGGTTGCGCTTTCGCCGGAAATGGTCTGTCCGTTCTCTACTTTCGGCTGACCTGCGTTCGGTTTGAATAGCAACTCTTTGGATGTTTTTCCTTTGAATTGGGCTATAACGGGAAGCGCCTCGCCCGGAGTCAGGTTACAGTTGAGGCCGATAGCTTTTACTTGTGGATGCTGTTCCATGGCAGCAATAAAGTCGTCGACCGAATTGCCCATGATGGTGAAACCGGACTCGGCAAAACTCATTGAACAAAAGATAGGAGCATCGTATTTTTCGGCTACTTTAATGGCTAGTTCCGCCATGTTGAGGTCGATAAATGTTTCTACGTAGATGATATCGGGCTTCGTATCCATTTCCATGGCTGCGCCTATCTGTTCTTCGTACATAGCGGTGGCTTCCGCTTCGGTCAGGGTGCCGAAAGGTTCCATCATTTCCATCAGCGGGCCAATGGTAAACATCACCTTTACGTCTGTTCCCTCTACAGCCTCTTTAGCCAGACGGATGCCGGCCTGTACTACCGATTTTACGTCGTATCCGCTTTCCCTGCTTACAAAAGAACGGTTGGCGGCGAATGTATTGCTTAAAATGATTTGCGACCCTGCGGCAATATACTCTTTTGCCAACTCTTTTACAATTTCCGGTTGTTCAATGTTATAAGTCCACACCGGACGCTTGTCGTTTGCCTTTTTCCAAAGACTGGTTCCTACTGCTCCGTCAAGCAGCACTACTTTCTGATTCATAGTTTTGATATTAAATATGCTGCAAAGTTCGGAGAATTTTTTTATTATGGTGTAAAGTGATGCTGATTTTTACATAAAAAAGAAGAAAAAAGCCATCTATTAATAGCTATTCAAAACGGGAATGAGATGGTTTCATGCTCGTATAACATAGAAGCAAACAACATCCGAATGACAAAGAAATGAAATATCCGAACATTCTACATCAATGCTTTTCCTTCGCTAAAAGCTTGAAAAATATCTGTCCGTTCATTTATGCGGAAACGAACGTTCAATGAGAGAGAAATGAACGTTCGTTTAGGGGTGAATGAACGTTCGTTTGTAAAAAGTCTGGTTCCGCTACTTTTTAGTCACTATGGGGGGGAAGGTAAAAAGACTTGTCAGGTAGTACCCATCGAGGCTCGTCTTGTTTATCCAATTATATATGCTTCTTTCATTTAGTCCTTATTAAGGAGCTTTCTCTGAGGTCAGTCTCTTTGGAAGGCGATGCGGGGCGTACCGTTGGCTACATAGATGATTCCGCAACGGACAAAACCGTTTCGGATGAGTGACTTCTGCATCACTTCGTTGTCGGCGTGGGTATCTATACGGAGATGCTGACATTGACTATAACACCAGTCGATACAAGCTTTGGCTATGCCTTTGCAACTGCCGTCGGAGGCAATGCGGTGGATAACGTAATAGGGCTCGTCATTTGGCCAAGCTCCGTCTTCTATATAAGAATAGGTGGGGTCGGGACCGGGAATAAAACAGAATGTACCCACTATCTGTCCGGTCTCGTTTTCGCAAACGTGGCAATGCGAGGCTTCTATTTCCCGTGCTATCAGCTCGCGTTGCGGATAGCCGTTAATCCATTGGTTGGCGTTTCCGGTCGATTGCATAAAACGGCGGGCGATGTCGAATATCTCCATTAATCGGTCGAGGTCGCTCGGAGAAGCTTTACGTATAGTCATCCTATTCTCTCCGCTCAATATCCTTCCGATGCGCTCTAAGTAGTGGGCATCCGTTTCATCAAATGTATTCAGGTGTTCGCTGTCGATATCCAATACGGCATAGACTTCTCCCCGGCGAAACAGGGGGACGACTATTTCCGAACGGGAGGCCGAACTGCATGCAATGTGTCCGGGGAATGTTTCTACATCGGGGACAAGAATCGTGCGAGCTTCTTTCCAAGCTGTTCCGCAAACACCTTTTCCAAAGCCGATGCGTGTGCAGGCTAGGGGACCCTGAAAGGGCGAGAGTACCAGTTGGTTCTCTTTTACCCGATAAAATCCTACCCACCAAAAGTGAAAAGTTTCCATGATAGCCGCCGCCACATTGGCCATATTGGCTATTTCGTCGTTTTCGCCCTCTATTAGCGAGGCTATTTGAGGCAATAAGGCTTCATATTGTTCCGTTTTGCTTCCTTCTGCTATTTGTAGACTTTCTGCCATATCTTTACATTGCTTGATGAATGTACCTCAATAAAAAATCTTAATGTGGATACACTCGTTTGTTTATTTGCAAAGTAATAGATATTCTTTCTTTTTCCCATCACTTTGGGCTATTATTTTGTTTAAGTATCGGATACCTGCTTGAGTAGAGGCTCCACGAATCATTATATAGCTGAATACATACTGCTTTTCGAAAGGATAGTTTTCCACGCGCGACTGGAAGATACCTGTAAGGATGCGTTCGCTGAATAGTGTTACATTGATATTCTTTAAAATATAACCTTCCTTTTGACAGGCCTGAACGAGTGAAGAACATTGCTGTATCCACTTTTTCTTGGTAGCCATACACCAATTGTTTAAACGTTCATCTTTGACGAGTTCTGTCCAGAAGATGATTTGGATGTTGTAGAGATTTTCTGTATAAAGTCTAATAAATTCCCATATCCGAAGCAGTGCATCCCCTTTGAAGGAAGTTTCCAAACGGTTGATTTTCTCTTCCCACTCTTCTTCTGTTTTTTGGATACAAACCTGTATTAAATCTTGCTTGGATGGATAGAGCTCATAAAGCGTCCGTTTGGAAATACCCAGCGAAGCGGCAATAGAATCCACCTTGGTGGCGCGGATGCCACCAAGGTGAATTGAATGTAGAGTCGCTTTTAATATTTCTTGTTTTGCAACCTCTCTGTTCATTTGCTTATTTTAATTTTGACCGCCTCCCAAAGATTGATAGAGGTTGATAACACCTTGAATCTCGGTGAAACGATTCGCTACCTGAGTTAACTGCGCATTGAGCAATGTCTGTCTTGCTGTCAATACCTCCAGATAGGTGGTGTTACCATGCTCCATTAATAGAGAGGTACTTTCGACAGCTCTTTCCAGAGACGCTATTTGTTTTTCGTATTCCAACGCTTTGCTTTGGGCTGTTTGATACTGTGTCAGCGCATTGTTTACCTCGCTTCCGGCATTTAATAATGCTTGTTGGAAACTCAGTTTCGCCTCTTCCTGTTTGGCTTTGGCTATACGAAGCTGAGCACTGTTCTGTCCCTTATTAAACAGGGATTGGGTAATTGAGCCGACTGCTGTAGCCAACAGTTTGCCCGGATTCACAATACCGGCTCCCGAATTATTGGTCCATCCGGCGCTACCGCTTAATATAACAGACGGATAGAAAGCGGTGCGTGCCTGGTTTACTCCATAAAAAGCTTGTTCCATGCCCCGTTCCGCATTTCTTACGTCGGGACGATTAGCCAGCATTTGCAAAGGGATGCCTACGGAGAAGTGTTCCGGCATTACTTGTCCGGCCAACTGTCCCCGCTGAATGTTGTGAGGCGTTTCGGCTAATATCAACGAAAGGGCATTCTCCACCTGATTTATCTGCTCGTGCAAATCGAGTACGGTTGTACGGATGCTGTAATAGGTGGCTTCGGTTTGTGCTACGGCAGCTTCGGTGGTATATCCGGCTTCCTTCAAGGCACGGGTACTTTCCAGACTCTCTTTCCATATTTGTTCGGTGCTTTCGGCAATACGCAATTGTTCGTCCAGCATCAACAAAGTGTAATAGTTGTTAGCTATGGTGGCAATCAACTGAGTCTGCACAGCTTGCGCATAGTCTTTGCTTTGTTCCAGCACGGCTTTGGCCTGACGTTTGGCATTGAATACGCGGCCAAAAATATCTACTTCCCAGCTTGCTGCAACGGGTAGGGTATAGGTCTGTACTGCTTTGCTCTTATCGAAACTGCTCACCGTTCCCTGCGGAGCCAGCGAGAACGAGGGCAGAAAGGCCAGTTTGGCAGCTTTCAGCGAAGCCTCCGATTCTTTGATACGCCAGTGGGCCGATTGCAAATCCGTATTGTTTTGCAAACCTTGCTCAATAAGGTTCTGCAATGCCGGGTCGGTAAACAGTTCCCGCCAACTGAGGTTACCTATATTATTTAAGGTATCTGTTACGGTGGTTTCATTCCCGTATAAATCTTCGGGTACGGCGGTAACAGGTTTATATTTGTTGTAGATGCCACAGCTGCTTAATAGCGCAGCTGTGGACAAAAGACATATCGTTTTCTTCATTTTACTTTTCGTTTTCATCATTAAATGCACTTCTTTCGCTCAAACTGCGTTGACGTTCCGCTTCCACTTGTGCGTCGGCTTCTGCTTTCAATGCCGGGCGGATGCGTTCCTGCAAGTATTCGAATATGATGTAGAATACCGGTACCACAAAGAGTAACGCCAGGGTTCCCACTAACATACCGCCTACTACTCCGGTTCCTAACGAACTGTTACCGTTAGCGCCGGCGCCGGAAGCAAACATCAGCGGCAACATACCGAATATCATGGTCAGTACGGTCATCAGGATAGGGCGGAAACGGGCTTGTGCGGCAACGTAAGCCGATTCGATAATTCCCATGCCCTTGCGGTGGCGTTCGATGGCGAATTCCGTAATCAGGATGGCTGTCTTTGCCAGTAAACCTATCAACATGATGACACCGGTTTGCAGGTAAATATTGTTTTCCAATCCGAAAAGCTTGGCGAACAGGAAACTACCCATCAGTCCGAACGGTACCGAGAAGATGACGGCGAACGGAATCAGGAAGCTTTCGTACAGACAGGAAAGTATCAAGTAGATTAACAGGATGCATACTCCATAAATAAATACGGTGGACGCTCCGCCGCTTTGGGATTCCTCACGCGACATGCCGCCGTATTCGTAGCTATAACTGCTGGGTAAGGTTTGCTCTGCTACTTCTTCAATGGCTTTCATGGTCTCTCCCGAAGAGTATCCGTTGGCTACGTTTACATTGGCGCTGATGGAACTGAACAGGTTGAAACGGGTAGAGATTTCGGGACCCATCACTTTCTTCAGGGTAACGAACTGGCTGATAGGAGCCATTTCACTGCCGTTCCGTACATACATATTGTGCAGAGACTGTTCGTCTAAGCGGTATTGGGGAGAAGCTTGCAACATCACACGGTATACCTTTCCGAACTCGTTGTAGTTGGAGGCGTATGTACCGCCGCAGTAACTACTCAGCGCATCCAGTACCGATGATGGGGAGATGCCGGCGCGTTTACATTTAGCCGCGTCCACGTCTACCGAATATTGCGGGAAATTCATAGCGTAAGAAGTATAGGCCATGGCTACTTCCGGCCGTTGGTTCAAGGCCATCAGGAACTTCATGGATGCGGCATAGAAGGTGGCCATATCGCCTCCTGTCTTGTCTTGTAAGTTCAAGTCGATAGAGTTACCCATACCATATCCCGGAATCATACCCGGTTGGAAGGTAAAGATTTGCGCGTCTTTAATGCCGGAAAACTGTGCGTTTAAACGGGCAATCACTGCATCAGACTTTTCGCTGGCTTTGGTTCGTTCGCCCCAATCTTTCAGGCGGACGATAACCGTACCGTAGGAAACACCTTGTCCGGAAATCAAACCGTAACCGGCTACTCGTTGGTAGTGCTCTATCTCCGGCGTATTCTTCAGGATGGTTTCTACTTTATCCAACACCTTGCTGGTTTGTTCCAGTCCGCTACCCGGGGAGGTGCTGACATTAATCATGCAGACACCCTGGTCTTCCTGAGGGACAAGACCGGTTTTGGTGGTGCTCATAAAGAAAACCAGCAAGGCGATGGCTGCTACGAAAGAAGTCCATACCATCCAACGGTGGTGGATAAAGAACATGACTCCTTTCTTATACTTACCCAGCATGGCATTGAAAGAGGCATTGTAAGCGGCTTTTACCCGGCCGTTGATACTTTTCGCGCTCTTGCTTCCGTCGGACGGGCGCATCAGCATGGCGCAAAGAGCCGGACAGAGCGTTAAGGCGCTGATGCAGGAGATACCTACCGCTGTGGCCATGGTGATACCGAACTGGGTATAGAAGATACCGGAAGTTCCTCCCATAAAGGTAACCGGAATAAATACAGCCATAAACACGGCCGTACAGGAGATGACGGCCATGGTTACATCGCTCATGGCATCTTTGGTGGCTTGGTATGATGATTTGTATCCTACATCAAACTTTGCCTGCACGGCTTCCACCACCACTATCGCATCGTCCACTACCGTACCGATGGCTAACACCAGCGCGAAGAGGGTAAGGATGTTGATACTGAAGTTGGCAGCCGTTAAGCAGGCAAAGGTTCCAATTAACGATACAATAATAGATATGGAGGGAATCAATGTACTCTTAAAATCCTGCAAGAAGAAGTAAACGACCAGGATAACCAGAATGATGGCTATGATTAACGTTTCTACTACTTCGTGGATAGACTCGAACAAGAAATCGTTCGAACTCATCATGGTAATAAAGTCGGTGCCTTTTGGCAAGTCCTTTCTTAAGTCGTTCAACAAGACGGTGATTCGGTTGTTTATCTCCGTAGCGTTGGCTCCTGCTACCTGGAAGGCCATGAAAGTACACGAGGGATTTCCGTCCATCGTACTGTGGAAACTGTAAGAAAGAGAACCCAATTCGATGTCGGCTACATCTTTCAACCGCAATACATTGCCGTCGGCGTCAGAGCGGATAACGATATTCTTGAATTCTTCCGTACTTTGCAGACGTCCTTTATATTTCATGGTATACTGGAACGTGTTTTTGGAATTTTCTCCCAGTGAACCGGTCGGCGCTTCAATGTTCTGCTCTCCCAGTACGGCGGTAATGTCCGATGGCACCAAACCGTATTGAGCCATCACATCCGGTTTCAGCCAGATACGCATACTGTAGGTATCACCCAACGCCATCACGTCGCCCACACCCTCGATACGTTTAATTTGAGGAACAACGTTGATATCGAGGTAGTTGGATAGGAAGCGCTCGTCGTAGGTTCCGTCTGTGCTTACCAGCGAACAGATTTGCAAGAAACTGGTTTGCCGCTTCTGCGTGGTAACACCGATTTTGGTTACTTCGGAAGGGAGCAGACCTTGCGCTTTGGCTACACGGTTCTGTACGTTGACGGCGGCCATGTCCGGGTCGGTTCCTTGTTTAAAGTAGACTTCTATGGTTGCCGTGCCGGAATTGGTGGCGGTAGAGGTCATGTACATCATGTTTTCCACACCGTTGATACTCTCTTCCAACGGCATAATCACACTCTTCTGCACCGATTCGGCATTGGCTCCGGTATAACTGGCACTTACCCGCACGGTTGGAGGGGCAATATCGGGATATTGCTCCACAGGGAGCGTAAAGAGCGAAATGAGTCCCACTGCTAAAATCAGTATGGAGATGGACACAGCCATCACGGGACGTTTTATAAATATATTTCCTTTCATTGTTCTGTCATTAAGAATTTAGAAACTAAAGGTGAGTTTTAGTTTACTGTGTTTATTTAACTTGTGTTCCTTCACGGATGAGTCCGGCTCCTTCGGAGATGATTTCTTCTCCGGCTTTCAGTCCGTCGGTTACGATATAGTTTTTCCCATCGTTGTTGGGAGCTACCGTAATTAATGAGGAGACAGCCTTTCCGTCTACTACTTTGTATACTAATACCTTATCCTGCATTCTTACGGTTGCGGTCTGTGGAATAACGATGCAATCGTTGTAAACCGACGGGATGATGATGTTGCCCGAAGCGCCGCTGCATAGTAAACGGTCGGGGTTAGGGAAGACGGCGCGTGCGGTAACCGAACCGGTTTGCTGGTCTATCACGCCACTGATGCTTTCCACTTTTCCTTTAAGCGGATAGATGGACTGGTCGTTGAGCTGCAATGCTACTTCCGGCATGTTTTCGATGGCTTTGGCCGCCGAACCATATTGCCGTGTGAGTTCCAGTAACTGGTTCTCGTTCATGGAGAAGTAAATGTACATTTCCGAATTGTCCGATACGGTAGTCAGCGGTTTAGGCAAGCTTGCGCTTACTAACGCTCCAACCCGGTAGGGCAGTGTGCCGACAACTCCGTCCGACGGACTTTTTACTTCCGTATAAGACAGGTTATTACGTGCGTTCACTTCCTGAGCTTTCATCTGTGCCAGTTGCGCTTTGGCGCTTAACCAACTGTTTTCGGCTGTTTGCAAGTCGTATGCCGAAACTACCTTTTTGGCGTACAATTCATTTTTGCTGTCGTAAGTCAGTTTAGCCGTGTTTAATGCTGCTTGTGCGGCTTCTACATTGGCCATGGCTGTTTGCAAAGCTGCCTGATAAGGAACCTGGTCGATGATGAATAAGACCTGTCCTTTTTTTACCGCTTCTCCTTCCGTTACACAGAGCCGGGTGATGGTTCCCGAAACTTGCGGATAAATGTCGATATCCTGACGTCCCCTTATGGAGACCGAATAACTGCTTTGTACCGTTTCGTTCGAAGGGGCAACACTCATTATTGCATACTTTGCATTGGTTTGTGTTTGAGGTGCCTGTTTGCATCCTGTCATGACGCCACAGCTTATTAGTACGATAAGCCCTGCGTTACTAATCTTTTTTCTCATTGATTTTTCCATTTTAATTATTATTGTGTTCCTATTGAAATAGATTTGTTATATCGATATATATGTTGTAAAACAATGTTTTTTATATTAATTGGTTGCAAAAGTAGACTTATTTGAATCATCTGTTTATTTCAAATTATACGTAATATTGTTCAAAATCAGAACATGCTGTATGGTTTTAAAGTGTTTTATCCTATTTTTGACGTCAAATTAAGAACTATTATGGAAGTATTGCGTTTACCCCAGGGCGAACAGTTTGTTGCGGGGAGTGGAAATTTGAAGAGAGTTTACCAACGATTGGTGAAAATTTACGATCCTCTTTTATTCTTTTGCAGGAAAGGAGAGGGGCGAGTATCTATTGATTTGAAAGAGTATGAGGTGATAGAGAATACATTGATTTTTCTTATGCCTGGAAGTATTGTTTCTTGTTCTTATCGTAGCGAAGATTTAGAGTTCTCTTTTGCTATCTGTTCCGGTGAATTGTTTCAGGAAGCTTCATTCCGTTTCGAATATGCCTTCTTCGAGTATATTAAGAATAATCCTTGTATGCAGTTCTTTGAAAATGATATTTCAGGATTTTATGGACTCATTCGGGCCACTAACAGTATATATGACGATAAGGAGCATGTTTTCAGGGTTCCGATATTTAAGAATATCCTGCAATGTTTCTTGATGGAGATTTATGACAAGTCGTTTCAGCGTTTCAGTAATGTGCCGCTAAAGAGCTCCAACCGGAAGGAGGCGTTGTTCAAGCACTTCTTGCAGCTTGTGCATGAGCATTATATCGATGAGCGGGAGGTGGCTTTTTATGCCGATAAGCTATGTATTACATCTCGCTATCTCTCTGCCGTGGTGAATAGTGTAAGCAGGCATACCCCCAAAGAGTTTATCGACCGTTTTGTTATTTTGGAGATTAAGGCTTTATTGCAGTCCACCGATTTAAGTATGCAGGAGATAGCCAACCAGTTGCACTTCCCCGACCAGTCGTTCTTTGGGCGCTACTTTAAGAAGCATACGGGAGTGATGCCCAGTCGCTATCGCTTGGAGAATAAGTAGTAGGAAAAGGAGTGAGGAATCTGGACGGGAGGCTCTTTGCTTTGTGCCCATCGTCATAAAATGATAATCATCTTATGACGATAAGAAGAATGTTTGTATCTATCTGAATGATAGAATGTAGTAGAAAAGTAGATAGTTGTAGGTGAAGATTTAGTGACAATGTTACTTCTCCGAAGTTATGAGCTTTGCATCTATTCAAATAACTCTTATAAAGATACTGAGGATGCTTTTAGAACAACAAATGAAGTGGGGCAGACGATACACTGCGCCCCTTTCAGAAAAACCAATCAGGATTTTTCAATAACTTGCCAATATCCTCCTTTGTCCGGTCCGATTCGTCTGAGCACTCCGTCGGCCTTCATCTTGGCTATCTGTTTTTCCACGGCCTTTGGAGTTATACCTATCTGTTCGGCGAGAGCCGCTGCGCTTAGTGTGTTGTCCTGAGAAAGCAGGGCGAGAATTTTCTCCCTACTTTTCATTTTCTTCTCCCTACTTTTTGTCGGTTTCTCCCCACTTGTCGAAGTATCATCAATTGACTCGCGGTAAACCTCTATGTCATGGGCGAGGTTTTTAATCATTGTGGTAGTCATAAACTCCCTGAATATATTCAGGTCTTCATTTTCACGTGTTTCCACCAATGCCTTTATATATTCTTCCTTATCTTCTTTGAGGATTTTTGTCGGAATCAGCCCGAACTCAAATTGCAACATATTCATCAGCAGGCGAGCCATTCTGCCGTTGCCATCCGCCCAAGGATGTATTGTTACCAGATTAAAGTGGGCATCAAAACTGAGTTCGTATAGTTGCGCGACACTTTTGCTTGTGTAATTTTCACGCGCCTTATTCAACCCAATACAAAATTCCGATAGTTTTGCCGAAACTTTACTGTAATTCATATACGATTTTCCTCCAATTCCGGCAGTAACATTTAGCAAACGCAATTCTCCTTGTGCCGATGAGAAATCGCCCAAAACGGTCTTATACTCCTGTCCTGTGTTTTTCATGACAAGAGCTGACAAATCTTTCAATAAATCAATGGTTATATGAGTGTGAGCATTGGCAAGCTTTATCGCTTTTTCGTAGGCGTTTTTCAAGTCAAGGTTCATGTTCTGTTCCTCTATGCTCTTTCCTTTCAGGCTGATGCCTTGATCAAACATGATTTGATTTTCAAGTTCCGTGATGGTAGAACCTTCAATGGCCGTGGAATGGGTAATAAGGGAGTACAAATAGAATTTGTCATAGTCTATCTGCCTGTCTATTCCTAATCCTCGATATAGGGATACAAGTTTTTCAAGTTCAGTTTGCATATATTCTCCTCCTTTTTGCAAAGGTACATTTTTCTCCCTACCTGATAGTTGTTTTCTCCCTACTTTTTGTATTTTCTCCCTACTTTCAGGGCAAACCTCTTTTTTCGTGTGACATAACATTTGATATAAGCGGACAACCTACATGGGCATTGGTTTAGGAGCCATTACTAATCCGTCTGTAACGCTGGATGAAATCTTTTCTTATCTGAACCATGCTGGTAAGCCTTGTTTGGTAGCGATTACTTTAGATAAAGGAGTCTACCAGGTTTATGACCAATTCTTTTTGCTTTGGTTACGCAAAAAGTTGTATCCAGCTTTCTAAATTACTACCCTTAACAGGCAATTTTGTAACTCTTAATGTTAGAGCTCTTCACATAGTTAGTTATTTGAATAACTAACTATGTGAAGAGCTCTAACTAATAATCTTATTTTTATAACATGCAAATGTATTCGTTTTAGAATGTAATGTATTGATATACATTTTAATACAATGATTTGCTTTGCCTTGGGTATTTGCTCTAACCGGTTCTTAATATCCCGGCCTGTCATTGCTTTATAAGGGGCAGACCGGGATGTTCTGTAAGAGTCGGGACTTCTATCGAAAAAAACGGGCTCTTTAGTTGAAGAACTTGATTCCTACAAAGAAAGTCCGTGGCTGCGTGGGGCCGTAAAAATAGCCGGAGTCGCGGAACGTACCTTTATCCAAGTCTTTCTGGAAAGAGTTGAAGATGTTTTGTACTCCTCCGTTTACCTGGAGCTTGAGGTGGTCTTTCAATACAAATGTGTAGTTCAACTTTAAATTCATTTCGAAGAAATTCGGTGTATGCGTTATCTCGTCGCGGGCGATATAGCGGTACGGAAAATCTTCCGGAATCTCGTCGGTAGGCGCTACGTGAGGCACATACATACGTCCTGTATAAATACCTGAAACCGAGAAGTCAAACTGTTTCAACGGTGCGGCTGTGAGTGTGAAATAACCATAGTAATCCGGTGTGCGAGGCATGTTTTTTATCCATTCAACCGACGGGTCTTTGCTCCACTCCGTCCATTCGGTGTAACGGCTGCGTTGGGCGGTGAAGCCTACTTGCAGAGAGACATCCCGTCCGTGGGCTATTTTCCCGTCCAGGTTGATACCATATACTTGTGCCCCGCTGCCATTGCGTCTTTCCTGTATCATGTAACCGTTTTCGTCTTCACCCAAGTCCGTTAAATGGAAAGCGTCACGCAGCTTGGTGTAGAAAGCCTCTATCAAAATATTGGTTTGGAAATGCCCTATCTGGCTGGTCCAGTCGAGGGAACCGCTGAAGCTGTTCGATTTCTCCGGTTTCAATCCGTCGGCCAAACGAATCAGCACCCCTTCGCCTCCTACAGCCGTTACATGCAAATCTTCGTCGTAAGCTTGCGGCGCGCGGAATCCGGTGGACCAGGTCAAACGTCCCTGTATACGGTCGCTTGGCTTGTAAAGCAGGTTGATACGCGGACTGAGAATAGGGTGGTCTATCAGGTTGTGTTTATCCAGACGGGCGCCTGCCAAGAGTACAAACTGAGCAAGTTTCCATTCGTTTTGTACAAAACCTCCGGCTATGCGTACGTCCTGTTTCATATCCCTTTGGTAGCCCGTCATGATGTCGTGCAACGAATTATCTTGGTATTCCAGTCCGGCAGTGAACGTGGCCGGAGCAAAAAGTACCCGGTCGAAGTTGCCCACATACATTCCTCCGGTTACCCACGTCAGGTCGTTCGTTTTACCGTAAGCGTTCGGGTCGTGCTGTGCTCCGTAATAACTGTCGCGGTCGGTATGTTGCATCGAGCCGTAGAACGAAAGCTTATGCTTGTATTCCTTCCAGAATAAATCGTAACTCACCCCTCCGCTGTTGATAACATGTTTGGTCTGTTCGGTAATATCCGTTTCGTGCGGTTGCAGTTTGAACAGGTTGCCACCCCGTCTGAATTCGTTGGTGGTATGATACTCCACATTGATGCGGCTAAACTGTGTGGGGCGGTAATAAGCACGTAGTCCGAACGTATGCATGTTCAACTTTCCGAGTTCCGAGAAGCCGTCTCCATCGCGGTCGTAAGGATTCCGATTGCGGTACGATTCGTATAAGGCTATTCCGTACGTGTTATCTTTCGAAACCAGTGACGCATTTGCCCCGAGGTATTGTTCCCAGCTGTTTCCGTCGTGGCACGACATGGTAGAAGCCACCTGAAAAGAATTGTTCACCGGGTCCTTGGTGATAATGTTGATGGTACCGCCTACGGCATTGGCTCCGAAGAGCGCCGAACCGCCTCCCCGTACCACCTCTATCCGCTCGACCATATTTACAGGAATCTGTTCCAAGCCATATATGCCGGATAAGGAACTGATAACGGGGCGACTGTTGATTAGTATCTGCGAATACGGGCCTTCCAATCCGTTGATGCGCACTTGTGGAAAGCCGCAATTCTGGCAGTTGTTCTCTACCCTTAGTCCCGACTGGTAGGAGAGGGATTTGGAGAGGTCCGTACTGTTGACGGTTTCAAAAAGTTTCGTATTCATTACATTCACTACTACGGGAGCCACCCTTCTGCTTACCTCGTTACGATTGGCCGAAACCACTACTTCGTCCATGGAAAAGCTTTCTTCAATCATTTCGAAATGCATATCGATGGTGTAATCGGCGCTTACGGTTACTTCTTTTTCCTGCTCCAGATACCCCATGGCTTTTACCTTCAGTTTATATGTTTCCGGTGCAAGTCCTTTGAGCTCAAATTCACCGTTTTCATTTGATACGGTTCCGTTTCCCAGTCCTAAAATCTGTATGGTAGCGTATGGGATACTGTTTTCCGTTCCCTTTTCAATAATATGGCCAACAATGCGGTTTCCCGGTTTCAACGGGTTATTGCCCCATGCAGGCAAAAAAGCGATAAAGGCTATCAGTGCGAGTATATAGTGTTTCATTTTTAATTATTCTTTTTGTTCTGTTTAGATTTAATTTGATGTTTGCGGAAAAGGTGATTTAGGAACCTGACAATGGTGCTATCGGCCGATTCCGCACACTTTTCCGCAGGGAGTAGGATATAGTTTTATTCAAGTTTTCGTGGTGCTTTCCGTGCTTTTCCTTGGATGTTGTAGCGATGTCAACTCTTCTGTACATCAGTTCGGAATGCTGTGGAAGCCATACGCTTCTCCTTGTGCCGGAAGCCGATGGGGCTTTGTCCGGTTCTATTAGGGAAATATCGCTGAGGCCTTGCAGACGGCGGTCTGTCGGGTGTGGCGATAGCCAGCGTAATACTATTTCTATCCAATGTCGCTCCGTAGGCTTGTCCAATGTCACTTCGTAGGTTTGTCCAATACAACTCCGTAGACCTACGGGGCAGATTGGCAGAAACAGACAGTTTTCCGCCCTTTCTGAACGTGGCTCTATATGTCTCCGGACGTAACTTCATGCACGTCGCGACGTTGCGCTATGCACGTCACAACGTTGCGCTATACTCCTGAAAAGCCATTCGCAACCCTATGCCGACGGACGATGTAGAGCGTCAATGACCTTTCCCGGAATCGCCTTTCACTGCGGTCGGGTACAAGCCTGTTTACACAAAGGAAACTTGAATAAATGAAGTCCGCCATACGGGAGGAGCCCGTAATAGACAGTGGGATTGCGAAACGTTTTGTTTCGATGTCGTATCGGTCTTTTCTTCTAAGATAATGAAGTGCAATTCCGGCTCTTCAAGTTGTATGGGAGCGGAGGCTTCCGTTACTTGAATATGACTCCATTGCTGGATGAGCAGATATTGCTTTGAGGTATGAGAGTGCTTTTTTTCTTTTGAGGGGTGTGAGTGGACTATTGCCACTCCGTTGACATAGTGCACATGGGTAAATAACGTAACACCTGCCTGATACGAGAGGTATAGGCTGAGTAATAATAGAGGTATGAATGCCTTTATTCTTCTCACAGAGCTGTTTTTTATCTTTTTACCGTTTGGGAAAATTTATCTATTCCGTTTGCAAAGGAATATAAAATTTAGCTAAATGGCAATAGCCTCTCTTAACTACCTTCGGGCTAAAGGCCAAGTTTCTTGCTTTTAGGCCTTTATTTTCCCTATTTCTTCTTTTATTGTCTCCCAGTTGTTACAGAATGATTGCATGGAAGGAAACAAAAGGTTGGCTCCTTCGTTTAGCAGCACTTCATCATCAAGTGGCCCGGTATTGACGGCTATCGTGAAAATGCCGGCGTCAACTCCGGCTCTCACTCCCAATGGTGCGTTTTCAATCACAATCGCTTCGTTGGGCTGTAAGTCTCCTTTCTGGAGGGCCATTAAATAAGGTTCCGGATTGGGCTTTCCATATTTTACATCGAAAGCCGTAACCATCAGTTCCGGTTTAAAGATATCGGGGAAGTTCGTGTTTAAGCGTTCTAAGAGTGACGCTTGTCCCGAGCCGGTTACTACCATGGAAAAAAGTCCGTCGGCTTTAATCTTTTCCAGCACTTCTCTGGCGCCGGGCATTCTTTCCGCTTTCGGATATTTGTTGAATTCTATACTTTTAGTCTTGTAAATCTTCCGAATCTCTTCTTCCGTGGCCTCTTTTCCCCGTTCTCTTTGACTTACGATGTTGATGGTGGAAGCGCCCGTGCGGCCTTCGTGCATATAGGCTTCTTCGTAAGATAAATCGAAACCATATCGTTTCATCGTGTCGTGCCAAGCCTTTGCGTGACTGGGCATAGAGTTAAACAGAACGCCGTCCATATCGAACAGAACGGCTTTAAGATGTATGTTAGGGTATAAATGTTGTTGTAAATAACGGTTAATAGCTTGTTCAAACATAATAATTAAAAGTTGTATCCTAAACTGATATATGCTCCGAGTTCTTTAGTGATATTCGAATAACTGAATGTGGCTTCCAACGGTCCGATGAATGTATCATATCCGTAAGTTATTCCTCCTCCCCACATATTGTTGTCGAAGAGGTCCTGCCAGTCGTCGCTCTGTAGTCCCACATTGCCGGTAAAGGTTAAGTATTGGTTATTTCCCATCCGCTGGCGAAGTTTAAATCCTCCAATCATCGTCTTGGAACCGGTTATTTGCATATAGTCGATACCCACGAACGGCATTTGCTGAGGCAAGAAACGTTTCGCGGCGTTTCCTCCTACCACATTTACTACGGGGAACGTATAATAATCATCGTCGGCGATGATAGCCCGTCCGCATACCCATGGGATAAGCGTCAACCGGTTTCTTAATCGGATAGCGGCTTCCCAGGAAGCACTAAGTATAGGCATTGCCGTACGTCCGTTATACTTAACCAGGTTATCGGTATAAAGAGCGGCGTTTACCTCCCATTTCATTCCGGAGGTAGGGTAGGTTCGCCTGTTGTAGCTGTCGAACTGCATCTGTCCGTAGTAAACAAAGAAATCTTCATTCTCTACATCGGTCAGTTCCGTATATCCGGGTGGAAGCAGGAAATCGTTGAAGTGGAAATATTCGTATCTGCCTCCCAAGCTGAAACGTATGCTTCGCCAACTCCGTGAGATATTGAATTGTCCCAGATGGTGGAGAAAAGAGTAGGTACACGTCTTTTTTCCGTAGTTGTATAAGTCCAGGTCGTTATAATCTATCTGGTATGCCCAGTTTACATTCCATTTGGAATTGAACGGTTTTACCGTATAGTCCAGACGTCCTAATGACTCGCGTCCCAAACGAATGGTCAGAGACATATCTCTGGTTTGCTTTTCGTTCAGGTATACGTTTGTATTGAAAATCAGGGCGGCTAACGATTCGTTATCGAAGCGTACTCCTACATTAATGCTGTTTGCCGGTTTCTTTCCCGGGTCTATTTCCGGTACGATATTGTATTTTTCTTTTTGAGGGATGATAAACGGACCATGTCGTTTGGCGATGTATTGGTCCGGGATACCTATCTTCTTTTTTAATAGTATTAAACTGTCAAACTGTTCTCTGGCAGCAACCTCACCCCGGTGAAGCAACGTGTCGATAGCTTCCGAAGTAAAGCTGGCAGCAGAATAATCGCTGGCGTTTACTTTTATATGAATATCGCTGTTCGCTACATTTTCTTCGTATTTATTTTCTACCATCAGGTTGATAATTTGTCCCAATACTTCGGACAATGTATTCAGCTTGTCGGCCGGAGCCAGTCCTTCCTGTACATCCACTCCGATAACGATGTCGGCTCCCAGCTTTTTGGCAATATCTACCGGATAGTTGTTGCTCATACCTCCGTCAACCAATACCATATTGTTCCAGTGTACCGGTTGGAAAGCACCCGGAATCGACATGCTGGCACGCATCGCCAAAGCCAGTTTTCCGTTGTAGAACACATATTCGCTTCCGTCTACCAAATTGTGGGAAACGCATGCAAAGGGGATGGGAAGCTTTTGAAAATCAATGGAATCATGGTAACCTTCCGTTAACTCCGAGAAGAGTTTGGCTAAGTTACGTCCCTGAATGATACCTCCTTTTATGGCATCTTTGGGCTTTTTCTTGAAAGGGATGGAGAGAGCGTATTGCTCTGATTTTTGTTTCTTTGCGAGAAGTTCTTCTCTTCTGTCGGTAGCGTCGGTTAACAGGTACATCCAGTCTTGCGCTCTTACCAGACTGTCCATTTGCTCTGAGGTGTAACCTATTGCGTACAGCCCGCCTATAATGGAGCCCATACTGGTTCCTACCACATAGTCAATAGGTATACCGGCTTCTTCTATTACTTTAATCGCACCGATATGCGCTACGCCTTTTGCTCCTCCTCCACTTAGTACAACAGCTACTTTCTTTCGTTCTTGTGCATGGATAGTGAGGCTAAAGAGCATCAATGTAAATCCTAAAAAATAAATCGCTCTTTTCATACCTGATACCTATTTTATTTAAATAAAAGTGTCCAAGAAATCTTGTCTGTTTTGTCAATCAAGCTGTTCGGGAATAAGAGGGCTTCTTATTTCGTTGCAGAACAAATAACAAATGTTTCGTTCTATATACCAGCATGACCAAAGAAATAAAGACCTCTTGGACACTTCCGGAAAATTTATATCCTTTATTCTCACTTGTTACCTGCGAGGAAAAGCAGGCGGGCAACAAGTGAAACTTTATCGCCTAACAACGATATGTCTAGTTCATTAGAGTCTGGCCTGAATGGCCTTGGACTCTTCTTCATAGCCCGGTTTGTTCAACAAAGCGAACATATTCTTCTTGTATGCTTCTACACCCGGTTGGTTAAACGGATTGACTCCCAGTAAATAACCGCTGATACCGCATGCTTTCTCGAAGAAATAAATCACCTGTCCCAAGTAATATTCGCATAATTCCGGAACAAGCAAACGCATATTGGGTACTCCTCCGTCTACATGAGCCAGCTGTGTACCTAGTTCAGCCATCTTGTTTACTTCATCCACCCGTTTTCCTGCCAGGAAGTTCAGTCCGTCCAAGTTTTCCTTGTCTGAAGGAACTTCCAGTTTGCGGTTCGGCTTTTCAATAGAGATTACGGTTTCGAAAATGGTGCGTTCACCTTCCTGAATCCATTGTCCCATCGAATGTAAGTCGGTGGTAAAGTCTACGGCAGCCGGGAAGATACCTTTCAGGTCTTTTCCTTCCGATTCCCCGAATAACTGTTTCCACCATTCCGAAACATAGTGCAATTTCGGATGGAAGTTAACCAATATCTCTATTTTCTTTCCGGCTTCCTGATACAAAGCGTTGCGTGTGGCAGCATAGATAGCCGACGGATTCTCTTCGAATGGAACATCCGAACCGGTCAATGCTTCCATATCTTTAGCGCCTTCTACCAGTTTCTCGATATCGAATCCTGCCGTAGCAATCGGCAATAATCCAACAGGAGTTAACACAGAGAAACGTCCGCCTACATTATCCGGAATAATAAATGTTTTATATCCCTCTTTGTCGGCCGTTACGCGGGCTGCACCCTTTTTGGCGTCGGTTACGGCTACAATTACTTTTTTAGCCATCTCCTTTCCGCGTTGGTCTTCGCATTGCTTTTTCAACAAGCGGAAAGCCAAAGCGGTTTCGGTAGTCGTTCCGGATTTGGAAATATTAATAACTCCGAACTTTTTGTCCTGTAGATATTCTGTCAACTCGGAAAGATAATCTTCTCCGATATTGTGTCCTGCATAAATCATAATCGGAGCATTTTGCTTTTTCTGCAACCATTGGAAGCTGTTTGATAAAGCTTCAATCACTGCACGCGCTCCTAAATAGCTGCCACCGATACCGGCCACAATCACCACTTCGCAGTTGTCGCGAAGAACCTGAGCCGTAGCTTTCAAATCAGCCAAATGCTCTTTGGTAATGGAAGAGGGAAGGTGCAACCAGCCTAAGAAATCATTACCTAAACCTGTACCTTTTTCAAGAGTCTCCATAGCGGCTTTCACTTGAGGCTCGTAAGCAGCGATTTTTTCCTTTGGAATAAAACCGGCTACTTTGTCGATGTTTAAACAAATATTTTTCATGGTTATAAAATTTATCTGAGTGAATCAGTTAACAGTTTAATTTCAATCATAGGTGAAATCCGTTCGTAAAGGATGTTATATACGGCATCCAGAATAGGCATGTTTACATGGAAGTGCTTGTTGAGTTCCTTAATACATTTTGTACCGTAATACCCTTCCGCAATCATCTCCATTTCTATCTGGGCGCTCTTTACGGAGTAACCCTTGCCAATCATGGTTCCGAACACACGGTTGCGGCTGAAGTTGGAGTAACCGGTTACAAGCAAGTCGCCCAAATAAACCGAATCGTCCACACTGCGGGATATCGGATGTACCGTATTTAAGAACCGGTTCATTTCCTGTATGGCATTCGACATCAGCACCGCTTGAAAGTTGTCGCCGTACTTCAATCCACTACAGATGCCGGCCGCAATGGCATACACGTTCTTTAAAACAGAGCCATATTCAATACCCACCACATCATCGCTTACGGATGTCTTGATATACGAACTCATCATTTTACGTGCAAAGTGTTGGGCCTTTTCTGTATCCGTGCAACCTATTGTCAGGTAGGAGAGGCGCTCAAGAGCCACTTCTTCGGCATGGCACGGACCGGCTAACACTGCAATGTTTTCCGGAGGAACGCCGTACACTTGGTTGAAATAGTTCGAAATAATTAGATTTTCGTCCGGTACGATACCTTTAATTGCTGTGACCACAAACTTGTCTTTTATTTTGGTCTTCAGCTTTTTCAGGTGGATTTTTAAGTAAGGAGAAGGCGTAACGAAGACTAAAATCTCTGATTCCTTGACTATCTTGTTAATGTCGGAAGAGAAGTTAATCCGTTTTACATCAAAGCGCACTCCTGTTAAATAGGCAGGATTATGTCCTAACCGCTTGAAATCCTCAATACGATCGTCCCGGCGCATGTACCAATTGATGGATTCTTCTTGCGCCAACATGATTTTAGCGATAGCCGTAGCCCAGCTACCACCTCCCATGATTGCTATTTTACCATTCGGTAGTTTGGATGCCATATCAAATTTTGCTTATCCAACCGGCTACAGTGTCTACCGTAGGATTGGTCAGTTCCAATTTGTATTTTTTATTTATACCGCAAATATCCATGTGGAGCTTTTGCGGATTTACTTCTTTCATATCCGAAACCATGTTATAGCCTGCTTTCTGTATCAATGGTACCCATTCTTCCGGTATACCGAGTTCCATGAATTTAGCAGCCGGGTCTTTCGGTACAACTTTCTCCGGACGCATCTGCGGGAAGAAGAGTACTTCTTGAATGGTGCTTTGTCCTGTCATCAGCATTACCAAGCGGTCCATACCGATACCCATACCTGAAGTAGGAGGCATTCCGTATTCCAATGCGCGGACAAAGTCCTTGTCTATCACCATGGCTTCGTCATCTCCCTTTTCGCTCAGGCGCATTTGCTCTTCAAAACGCTCCAATTGGTCAATCGGGTCGTTTAGCTCAGAGTATGCGTTACACAATTCCTTTCCGTTCACCATCAGTTCGAACCGTTCTGTCAGGTTCGGGTTATTGCGGTGCCGTTTGCAGAGAGGCGACATTTCGATAGGATAGTCTGTGATGAATGTGGGCTGTATATAATTTCCTTCGCAGAATTCGCCGAATATTTCATCAATGAGTTTGCCTTTACCCATTGTATCGTCAATTTCCATATTCAGTTTCTTGCAAACTTCCCGAATAGCGTCTTCGTCCATATCGGTTAAGTCATACCCGGTAAATTCCTTGATGGAATCCAGCATGGTAATGCGTTTGAACGGAGTTTTGAAACTGATGTTCTGGTCGCCTACCTTTACTTCGGTAGTACCGTTTACATCGAGACATATTTTTTCAAGCATATTCTCGGTAAACGTCATCATCCAGTTATAATCCTTGTACGATACATAGATTTCCATGCAAGTAAACTCCGGATTATGGGTACGGTCCATACCTTCGTTACGGAAGTTCTTACCGATTTCGTAAACGCCTTCAAAGCCTCCCACAATCAGTCGTTTTAAGTAGAGCTCACTGGCAATACGCATATATAAAGGAATATCCAGTGCATTGTGGTGAGTGATGAAAGGACGTGCCGAAGCGCCGCCCGGTATGGATTGCAAAATAGGAGTTTCTACTTCGATATATCCTTTGGAGTTGAAATATTCACGCATGGAGTTATATACCTTGTTGCGTTTCAGGAAGATTTCTTTTACTCCCTCGTTTACGGCTAAGTCTACATAACGCTGGCGATACCGTAATTCCGGGTCTTCAAACTTGTCGTATGCTACGCCGTCTTTGTATTTTACGATAGGAAGCGGCTTGATGCTCTTTGATAAAACCGTCAGTTTTTGTGCATGAATACTGATTTCTCCCATTTGGGTTTTGAAGACAAAGCCCTCAATGCCGATGAAATCGCCTAAGTCGAGCAGGCGTTTGAAAACGGTTGTATATAAATCTTTGTTTTCACCCGGGCAGATATCGTCGCGGGTAATGTATACTTGAATTCTTCCTTTCGCATCCTGCAACTCAATGAAAGAAGCTTTGCCCATTACGCGGCGGCTCATAATTCTTCCTGCTACAGATACCTGGCGGGGTTCGTCTTCTTCTTTGAATTCCTCTTTAATATCTGTTGAGAATGCATTGGTTACATATTCAGCTGCAGGGTATGGTTCAATACCCATGGCTCTCAATTCATTCAGACTGTTGCGTCTGATAATTTCCTGTTCACTTAGTTCTAAAATATTCATCACTATTTATCTCTTAACCATATATTTGTTGCAAAAATACGAAACTTTTCGTAATAAGCTCTATAATAGGGCATAAAAAAAGCATCGAGTACTCCTCCTCCAAGGCTCGATGCTTTTCCAACACAAAAACTAAAAATTGTAATGTCATTTATTTATGGAATGCGTAAATGGATTCGTTTATAAAATGCAAACTGAAAATCACGATGTTTTTACTTCGATTTATACGCAATCAATACCTTATTTTATGGATAAACAATTTTCGACTGATAATGTTTGTGAATCTGTCATATTATCTGCATACAGTTTCAAATTTGTATATACCTATAGTGATGAAAAAAAACGTTTTTTCATTACTTCCAAATACTTCTTCGTTGCACTAGGGTTTGCTCTATTAAATATATGAATACATTTAACAATCATATTTGAATCCAAAATGAACATAAAAGGAGCATCTATATCAACTTCATTTGAAATTAAGTCGGAATTCATCTTTACAAGTTCTTTTCCCATGAAATTTATTCTATTACGTAATGAAAAATCTGAAAATATTAATAAACTGTCACTTCGGGATTCCGGAAATTCTTCATTTATTATAGTCATAACAGACTCAACACAAGGAGAACATGTTCTATTTAAGATTATTAAAACTATTATAGACTTAGATTGTACTAATTCCGACAATTTCTGAGAAAATAAGTCGCCATTATATTGAATACTGATATCATTTATTGATTGTCCTTCTAATTCTAGTGCTTTATTAAAAAGTTCCATGGTTAAAAGTTCTTTTTGTGAATATACATTGTTTTCTGTACGCAAATTTCCACAAACTGATAATAATACTTTTATCTGAAGACAACCATAAACTATTATCAAACAAAATATTGATACTGTAATGCCATAAAACATTCCATATTTATTTTTCATGCTTAAACGAATATTTTAAGAGTACCGGATTGTCTTCGGAACGGTGTTCTCTCCAGACTTTTTCATTTTTTTCTAAAGAAATCTCACCTTCTAACAAAGAGTGAGATAATTTATCTTCTTCTGTTACACAAAGAATACAATTTTCATCCATATATAAGGGTGACAAAGTTGTCTCATTTTTCCAATCTTTAAGAGTATAGGTGAGTTTTGTCTTTTTGTCATACATTACCTGATAACAATCATTTTTTCTATAAGCCTCCACATAACCATATTTTTTATTTTCAAATTGCTTATAAAGAACGATATCTGCAAGTTCCGATGCATATATCTTTCTGCCATATTCACGAGGTTTTATTACCCACTGCATTAATTCCTTCTTGTCTAACTTTTCATCTAAACCCTTGAATGACCATCTATAAGCGAACTGTAAATCATTCGGCTTTATTCTCCAGATACTCCATTGTAACCCACGTACCAAGTGTCCACTGACGGAAAAGCAATTGGAACAAAATTTATCCAACGAATCTTCTTTGTAAAATTTTGCTAAGATTTTATTTTTACTACGACTGTAAACATATAACCTATGCTCCTCATCCGATGTCCAAAAACAAATGAGGTCTTCTGATAAATATCGAAACTTCATATAGGCTGCATCTTTCAATAAAGGTAGTTTAAAACTCTCTACAAAATGACCGTTTGTGGAATTATATATAAACAGTTCACTATTCATACCTGATAAGATTTCAATCTTATCCGTATTTTTATTATAAGAAAAATCACTCACTGTCAAGTATTGTCCGGGGGCTTTCCCTTTTTCGTCTATCACAAAAAGAAATTTACCATTCATGTCAAATGCCAATACACACGAACGACGATAGTCTAATATATAATACATTCCATTGGAAACTTCTATTTTATCAATCCTACGGATTAAGCTTTGAGAAGTGGTTTCCAGTGGAATTAATTCCAATTTATCAAAAAATAAATTTTCCGAAACCATTTGTAATGAAGATAAATCTATCTCCCGTGTTTCTTGAAAAGTAATCTTCTTCTCTGAACAAGAAAAGAAGATTACTCCTAATAAGATATAAATACCAACGCGCATTGTTGTTTCTAATAATAGCAATAAGTATTAAGAGACCCTGTAAATATGCAATCATATATTAATGTTGGTTTAATATCATCAGGCTCCCAACAGCGCCCTTCCGAAGCTCCACAAGTAACATTTAACTCCGGCAATTCCGCACCAGAAGCCAAGGCTTCAACCTCTTCCAAGAATAAGGAACTTTCACCTGTTGTTCTATAAGCAAAATAAGCCGTGTACCCCGCCAAAGCAGCAATTAACACCACTAAGGTCATTCTTTTAAAATTCTTCATAAATATTAAAGTTTATATAATTATTAA